>ERZ795045.896-NODE-896-length-35796-cov-5.129739_pt1 | contig 35796 bp, 33 predicted proteins | sample MGYA00375129_ERZ795045 | MGnify/ENA primary metagenome ERZ795045 (study PRJEB30174, sample SAMN05720166) | activated sludge metagenome | isolation source: anaerobic digester from wastewater treatment plant | place: Japan | collected 2015-05-15 ...
GTACAAGAGAAAAATTATGTATAAGTTCTATTCCACACGCAACTGGTAAAACCTTTTTTTTATCAATTCCCAAAATCTTACTTACACATAGAACTAAAATTGGTCTTAATCTTTTCCCACCTGAAAAAACAGTATATCTCATTGCTTCACTTAAAACACTAGGACAATCTTTTTTAGTGGGTAATTTCTTATCAAGGTACTCATCTATTTCTTTTTTCCAGTTTTTAATTATTTCTTCCATTTTTGTAAATTTTTTCAATTCTTTGACTCCCAAAACCACACAGTATTTCCTGTGGTACTGTATTACCTATTTCTGCCATTGTTTCAATTTCGTAATTATCACCAAATATTTCTATTTTATCACCTATTTTAACATTTTTTCCTGTGACATCTAAAAGTGTTTGATCCATACATATATTTCCAATGATTTTAACTTTTTCACCTTTCCATTTTAAATAGAAGTTATTAGAAAGAAATCTTCTCAGTCCGTCTCCATATCCAATACAACAGGTTGCAACTTTTGTTTTTCTTTTTGTCGTATATGAAAGTCCATAACTTAAAGGAGTATTTTTTTCAACCTGTTTAATAAAAACAATTCTTGTAAAACCTTTTATTGCACAATCAAATTTTATTTTTTTTGCCAGATACATAGCAGGATAAATTCCCAGTATCAAAAGACCTATTCTAACCATATCAAATTCTTTATAACTTTCTGGTAAGTTTAAAATAGCACCTGAATTTGCTATGTGTTTAATTGGAACTTTAATAAAATTTTCAATTTTTTTTATTTCTTTTTTGAAAATATTTAATTGATAATTTGCATAAGTTTTATCTTTCCATTCAGCAGTGGCAAAGTGAGAAAATATGCCCTCTATTTTTATACCTTTAAAATCAAGACATTTTTGAATAAATGGTATTATTTCATCATTTCTTAACCCAATTCTTCCCATTCCTGTGTCAATTTTTATATGTATAAATGCATTTTTTTGATACTTTTTGCAGATTTTTATTATTTCTTCTAAATTTTCTTCATTACATAAAGTTATTCTTATATCATTTAAAATACATTCTTCAATATTTTCAGGTAAAACGTTTCCCATTATAAGAACAGGTTTTTTAACTTTTAGATTTTTTAATTCAATCGCTTCACTAAAACAAGCTACTCCATAAAAATCTACAATATCATCTATTTCTTTTGCTATTTCTTTTACACCCATACCGTAAAGATTACATTTAACACTTGCAAGAAATTTTTTTCCTGTTATTTGCTTTATCTTTAGAATATTTTTTCTTATTTTACTTATATCCACTTCAATCCATGCTCTTTTTTCCATTTTCAATCTCTTTTATTATTTTTTCTACAATTTTTTCAGGTTGAGGATTTTCATATATTGGTCTACCAACCACTATAAAATCTGCTCCCTTTTTAATAGCTTCTTTAGGAGTAGTAATTCTTTTCTGGTCATCTTTTTTTTCTTCAATTCTTATCCCGGGTGTAATTAATAAAAAAGGTGATTTAAATCTACTCCTCAACAGTTCAAGTTCTTCTCCAGAGCATACAATTCCATCTATCCCCCAGTTATAACCATATTCAGCAAGTTTTTCAACAAGTTTTTTTACAGGTGTATTTATTCCAAATATTTGTAAATCTTCTTCTTTAAAAGAGGTTAATATACTCACTCCAATAATTTTGGTTTCACTGTTAAATTTTTTTTTCGCTTCCACAACACTTTTTATTACTTTCTCACCTGCCATTAGATGAACTGTAAACATGTCAATTTCTTTTTCAAATATAATTTTAACTGCATTTTCTACAGTATTTGGAATATCAAAAAATTTAAGGTCAAGAAAAATTTTTTTCTTTTCTTTTTTTAAATATTTTATAAGTTCATCACCAAACAGAAGATAAGAAATAATACCCACTTTATAAAAATCAACTTTATCTCCAATTTTTTCAATAAGTTCATATATTTTTTCCTTTTCATTCAAATCAAGAGCAACTATCAGTTTTCCCATTTTTTCCCCTTCCAAAAAATTCAAGTGTTGCTACTATTGTAAGAATTAATATTACTTCAATTAAAACTTCAATTCCTCCATATATATTAAGATTTTTTAAAATCAAAGCATTTATACCTGTGGTAAGTGTTAGAAGATAAATGAATAAAACTGCTTGTTTCTGTGTCATCCCGAGAGAAACAAGCCGATGTGAGAGATGGTTTTTGTCTGCTGTAAATATTGAATATCCTCTTTTTTTCCTTATAACAATTACGGATATAGTGTCAAAAAATGGAACAGAAAAAACAATGAGAGGAATAAGAACTGGTAAAAATGTTTTACTTTCTTCATATTTATAGTAAGTCAAAAGTATAGAAACAATACCGAGAAAATATCCTAAAAAACTACTTCCTGATTCTCCCATAAATATTTTTGCTGGTGGAAAATTATGAAACAAAAAACCACAAACACTTCCTATGAAAACAGATAGAATTGTAGCAATAAATAACTGTCCCATTTCCAGTGCAAAAGTAAATAAAATGATACCTGTAATAATTGCAATTCCTGAAGAAAGACCATCCATATTGTCAAGAAGATTAAAACAATTCATCATTAGAATTAACCAAGAGCATGTAATTATGTAAGACAAAAAGATATTGGGAATAAAAAAAGTAATTCTTATTCCGGATATAAAAACGAAAGTACCTATAACAAACTGGAAAAAAAGTTTTTGGAAAGGTTTTAGTTCATAAGAATCATCAAGTAAACCAAAGAAAATTACTATAATCCCGCATAGAATTATACTGAGCAGTTTTGGTAAAACAGAATAAATTCCATCAATATACCTATCTATAAATTCTGGTACAAAGCCAAAATTAACGAACAACATCCCAAATGCTATAACAAGAAAAAAAGAACAAAATATTCCAATTCCTCCAAGAAGAGGTGTTGGTTTTTTATGTATTTTTCTTTTGGATGGTAAAGCAATTATTCCTGCTTTTTTTGCAAGTTTACCTGATAAAAAAGTTAAAAAAATAGATAAAAAGAATGACAGTAAAAAAGATAACAAATATAAATAATTCCACATTTTATTTTCCTTTTTATTAAATTCTATTTTATTTTTTCTTTATAGTCAATGAAAAAGAATTGCAAAATATAAAATTCTGGGATATAATTTTACAGAGGAGGAATAATGAAAATAGTCATAATTATGGGTTCTAAAGCAGATCTGGAATGGGCAAAAAAAATTCAAGAAAAAATAAAATTATTCAATATTGATGTGGTTTTAAGAGTTGCTTCTGCACATAAAGTACCATTGAAAGTTCTGGATATCATAAATCAATATAATAATGAAGATGTGGTTTTTATTACTGTTGCTGGAAGAAGTAATGCTTTAAGTGGATTTGTTGATGCAAATACACCAAAACCAGTGATTGCCTGTCCTCCATACAGTGATAAATTTTCAGGAATTGATATTTTTTCAAGTTTAAGAATGCCTTCAGGAGTGGCACCAATGGTTGTTCTTGAACCTGAACAAGCAGCATTATCAGCAGTTAAAATTTTATCTTTGAAATATCCTGAATTGGCAAAAAAAATTAAAGAATATCAGGAGAAAATAAAAAAAGAGATAGAGAAACAGGATGAGGAGGTAAAAAATGGGTAGTGTTAAGGATCTTTCTGTTATAAAATTACCTGAAGATGGAAAAAGCGGAATAGGTAGATTTATATTTTCTGATAGGTATTCTGTTTTTGACTGGGGTGAAATGCCCGATCATATAATAGATAAAGGAAAATCAATGTGTATTTCTACCGCTTATTTTTTTGAAATGATTGAGAAAAATGGAATAAAAACACATTATAAAGGAATTGTAGATAAAAATGGTTATGTTAGAAGTTTAGGAGAAATAAAAGAGCCAACAAACATAATTGAATTTAAAATGTTAAGAGTTTTAAAACCAGAAATTAAAGGAAATGCTTATGACTATTCAATTTATAAAAAGGAAAAAGTGAATTTTCTAATACCCCTTGAAGTTATATACAGAAATTATTTACCGGAGGGTTCATCTGTATTTAGAAGGTTAAAAGAAAGGACTTTAAAATTGGAAGATATTGGTTTGATAGAAGTACCAAAGGTAGGTCAAAAACTTGAAAAACCGATAATTGATATTTCAACAAAACTTGAATTGACTGACAGATATATAAACTGGAAGGAGGCAAAAGAGATTGCAAATTTAAGTGATGATGAAATTGAAGAAATAAAAATAAAAACATTAAAAATAAACGAAATAATAACAAATGAAGTAGAAAAAATTGGACTTAGGAATGAAGATGGTAAGGTTGAATTTGGTTTTGATGAAAATAGAAATTTAATTCTTGTTGATGCTGTTGGAACTCTTGACGAATGCAGATTTACTTATAATGGAATACCGGTGAGTAAAGAAATTGCAAGAATATATTATAGAAAAACTGAGTGGTATAAAAAGGTTGAGGAAGCAAAGAAGAAAAATAAAATTGAATGGAAAAAATATGTGGATATAGAACCTCCAAATTTGCCAGAAGAACTATTTAAAACAATATCTGATATTTACAGAAGTTATACAAATGAAATAACAGAAAAGAAATGGTTTGATGTTCCTCCTTTAAAAGAAATACTTTCAAAAATTAAAAAGTATATTTGAAATGGTAGAGGTTCTTAAACCTTCTGAAGAAGCAATAGAAAAAGCAATTAACATTTTAAAAAATGGTGGAGTTATTGCATTTCCAACTGAAACTGTTTACGGTCTTGGGGCAAATGGTTTAAATTCAGATGCAGTAATTAAAATATTTGAAATTAAAAAAAGACCTTTTTTTGACCCTATAATTTTACATATTGGAAAAAAAGAAGATTTAGAAAAACTCTGGAAAAAAATAAATAAAAAAGCAGAAAAACTTATTGATAAATTTTGGCCCGGGCCTTTAACTATAATATTGCCAAAAACTGAAGTTGTTCCTTATATAGTTACTGCTGGACTTGAAACAGTTGCTGTAAGAATGCCATCTCATCCCGTTGCACTTGAAATTTTAAAAAGAGTTGATTTTCCAATAGCAGCACCAAGTGCAAATATTTTTGGAAGATTGAGTCCAACAGAAGCAAAACATGTAAAACAACAAATAGGGAATAGAATTGAACTTATTATAGATGGTGGTAGATGTTCTGTTGGTATTGAATCAACAGTGATTGATTTAACAGGGGAAAGAAGTTTAATTTTGAGACCCGGAGGGGTTCCAAAAGAAGAGATTGAAAAGGTTATTGGAAAAGTTGAGATTATAAAGAAAACAGAAAAAATTTCTTCTCCGGGACAATTACCTTTTCATTATTCACCCAAAACTCCTCTTAAAATTTTGTATGACTATAATGAAGTAAAAAAAGGGATTAAAGCAGGGCTTCTTGCATTTAAAAAACCAAAAAATAAAGATAAATTTGTGAGAATTGAGGTGTTATCTATGAAGGGTGATTTAAGAGAAGCAGCAGTGAATTTTTTTTCCTGTCTTCATAAACTTGACGAAGCAAAACTTGATATAATTTATGCAGAACCAGTTCCCGAGCAGGGACTTGGAACAGCAATAATGGATAGATTACATAAAGCAGAAACAAAAAATTTTATTTAGATTTTAAATTACTTTTCAAAAAGTTGTTTTAATTTTTCCTCAGATAATGGTTTTGTCAATAAACTTCCCACAAAATAGAAAATTCCACATCCAATAAGAACTATGAATTCAAGTGTTCCCATTCCAAGTTTTTGTTTAAAAACAAATATACTTCCAATAAGAGTGGCGATGACTCCATAAAGCATACATAGAATTGCACCGGTTGATGTTGCTCTTTTCCAGTAAAAAGAAACTGCTGTACAGAATATAAAAATACTACCAAGGCCTATTGAGGCATATCCCATAAAAACCGCAAGTAGAGCTGGAGGTTTTTTAAATGTCCAGTAAAAAGGAATTAAAAGGAATATACCTATAAAAACTTTAGTTAATTTGAGAAGTAAATTTTTAGAAATATTAGGTTTAAAGGTGTAAATTATATCTTTTGTTACATTTCCAGCCATAACCATTACCATAGCAGAAAGTGTAGAAAGTGCTGCTGCAAAAACACCGGTTGTATATAAAACAGTTAATGGTTTACCACCAGCAACTATAGCAAGATATGGTGCAGCAAGGTCTCCTTTCCATGGCTGTATGTTTAAAATTTCAGGACCAAAAGTTGCTCTTGAAATAAGTCCTGTAATTGCATTTAAAAATATTGGTGGACCTGCAACAAGAAATACCATGAGAGTGATTAAAGAAAAATCTTTTTTTGTTAGTTTTTTCATTCCAAGAAATCTTGCAACATTATGAGGAAAACCTGTTGCCATAGTTAAAAATATAAAAAAAGTTGCAATTATCCCAACAGGAGAAGAAAATAATTGAGTATTTCCAACTGCAGGAAGATCTCTTCTTATCAAATCCAGAAGTTTTATGTCTTGAGTAGAAAGTTTTGCATTTAGTTCAGATGGTCCTCCTACAAAAAAAATAGAAACAATACCCAATACAAAACAGGCAATTCCAAGTAATGCTCCCTGCAAAGCAAGAGACCACTGAGTTCCTGTATATCCACCAACAATCATATAAATAAAAACAATAATCCCAGAAAGAAGAAGACACCATAAAGCAGGAAGTCCTGTTACTGCATACCAAATGGTAGCACCTGCTTTAAATTGACCTACTGCATAAAGAGTCATAAAGAATATCATAATAAGAGCAGATAGAAATTGGACGATTTTGCTATCAAATCTTATTCTTAGTACATCTGGGACTGTTTTTGCTCCGAATTTTTCAGCATATTTCTGCATTTTTTCGCCTGTAAAAAATAAACAAGGCATAATTCCAACTATTGTCCATATCCCGGCAAACCACATTCCTGACCAACCAACTGCATATGTAACGCCCATCATTCCAAGTGTTGCCCATCCACTTAACCATGTTGCAGCAAGTGCAAGTCCGGTAATAACAGGTCCTATATCTTGATGTCCTGATAAAAAGGTTTCAAAAGTTACTGATTTTTTTCTGCTTAAAAATCCAAGTAGTGTGCAGATTAATAACATTACCCCAATTCCAATTGCTGATGTAATAGTATAAGATAGATCTGGTTGCGGAATAGGATAGAAGTTATTCATTTTTCCACCCCCTTTATTCTTATCAATAATCCTATTATTGTAAAAAATGTACTAAAAAATATAACTAACCACCATGCCAACCAGTTTTTGTCCATATCCCCTCCTTTTTGAAAAAAATATTAAACTATTATATAAAAATGTCAAATTTTTATTTTTTGATTTGAAATGAAAATAAACAAAATGATAGGGAAATTTTATTTTATATTTTTAAAACTCTATTTTAAGAGTAATTATTTCATGCGGTTTAAAATTAAGTTCAATTTTTTTATTTTTTACTGGTATTCTTTTTAAATTTTCTTCCTTTACATTACTAATCCAGAGATTTTTTATATTTCTGTCAAAAGTTATAACAAATTTTCCTTTTTTTCCTTCATATTCAACCATCCTTAAAATATATGTATTATCTTTAATTGATTTTTTGAAACAAGTTGGTACAATATTTCCTTCAATATAGAATAATTTTTGTTTTTTTATTTCTCCTTCCGAAATAACAGGTGTAATATTATATTCAAGAGCCATTTTTGTTATTTCTGAAATATTTGATTTTCCAAAAAATAATCTATATGAAACTAAATGATGTCCACAATCAGGTTCAGCGTCTGGTTCATAAGAATTTCTTAACAGGGTTAAAGATAAGTTATTTCCATCCAGGAAATATCCATATTTTTCTCTATTCATTATTACTGCCCACCAGTTATCTTCTTTAAATCCTGCCCATCTTAAAGCTGGATATTCCCGAGGAATATTTTTTCTTTTCATAGCACCAAAAGGTATTTCACAATAAAAATCACTTCTTTGAGCATTGAAATTAAAGTTTGCCCTTAACATAGGTACCCCAATTTCACTATTTCCCTTTATATTCCAATCTGTTTCGAATTCAAAATCAATGAAAGGAAAATCTCTGTAAAGTAAAGTTCTTTGAATAATTTTTGTTTCTTTATATTTTCTTATAACTTCAAAAATAACTAACGAGTTTCCTTCCTTTATTTCAAGATTATCCAAATCTATTAAATTTTCTATCTTATAAATATTACCTATTATCCAGGCACTCATAGGATGTGGTTTTTCCCAATAAAGTTTTATTAGATTAGCACAATTTTCTGCCCAGAATGAACTTTTATCTTCTGGAATTGAATTTGCTTTTGGTATTACATCTTTTTTATTTTTTTTATCATAAATCCCTCTTATAAGGCCTGTTTTTTTATCTACCCAGATATAATAAAATTCATTTTCCCATTCTTCCTCTCTTTTTATAAAACCACTTCTATAAATTTTACAATCTTTGATATAAAATGTTTTAAAGTTATAAGGGGAAATAGGAGTAGTTGTGAATATAAGATTTCCTTCAGTTTTTTCAGCATCTATTTTTACACCACACTCATCTTCAATATGTATATCTTCATTTCCATAATATGGTATTTTTGCAGGATATTTTGTTTCCCAGCCATTTGGATTAAAAATTGTTATACTTTTATTTTCTATCTTCATTTTTTCAATTATTTCATTTATTATTTTGTTTCCTTCTTCAATAACTTCGTTAGCAAGAGTATTGGAATAATCGTATGATTTATGTATTGCTGAACCATCAAGTATATCATGAAATTGATTAAAAAGTGTTTTTTGCCACATTTTTTCAATTTCATTTTCCGGATACTGTTTGTTATTAATTGAGAAGATTGAAGAAAGAGTTTCAAGTTTTAACAATATATTTTCACAATTTCTATTATTTCTTTTTATATCAGAATGTGTTGTATAACAACCTTCAAAAATAAAATTTAATTCATCTTTAACAATGGGTAATCTATTTTTATATTTTTCTATTATCTTGAAATATTTTTCAGTAGTTGAAAATTCAAGATTTGGGAAACATGGTTTTTCATTAAGTTTTATTTTTCTCTCAATGTCTTCTTCTGTAGGTCCTCCTCCATGGTCTCCAACTCCATAAACAAACATGAAATCTTTTATTTTGTATCTCTTATAATAATCAATGAAGAGTGGAATAATTCTATCGCTATCAATTTGATTATTGTAAATACTGTTAAAAGCAATTACTTTATTTTTATCGGGACCCTCCCATATAAATAATGGATATCCCTTTCCACATCTCATAAAATAATAATAGTTTATATCTGCATTTTTTATAATTGAGGGTATGGTAAATGGATGGCCGAATGTATCAGGAGACCACATAATTTTTACATCTTTATCAAAATTCTCTTTTATATACTTTTTTGAATAAATTATATGTCTCACAATACTTTCTCCATCAGACATATTTAAATCATTTTCAACCCATGCATTTGCTGTTATTTCCCAGTTACCACTTTTTACTTTATCTTTTACTTTTTTAAAAAGTTTCTTATCATTTTCTTTAGTAATATCATAAACATGTGTTTGACTTTGGGAAAAAGTTAAGTCCTTATATTTATCCATCAAGTTTATAATTGTTGTAAAATCTCTTAGAACTACAGAAACAGTATCTTCATATGTCCATAACCAGTTCATGTCAATATGAGCATGACCTATAAGATGAACCTTAAATTTTTTAGCATAGGGTTTAAAACTTTCCAGAAGGTTTTCAATATCTTTTATAACATTTTTTATTTTTTCCCAATCTTTTTTAATAATAAGGTCTGAATCAAGTTTTTCATAACACTTTTTGATTATTTCAGAAAGTTTTTTCTTTTTTGTTTCTTTTAAAATTATTTGAGCAAATTTTAATTGATATAGAATTGACTTTAATTGAAAAACAATATCATTTAAATTTTTGATTGATAAATATGCCCAGAAACCCCCAAGTCCATCACCCTTGTCTGTTTTGAAAACTATAAGGAATTTTTCGTTTGGTTTAGCATTTTCTGTTAATAAAAATGGAGTTGCAATTTTATCTGCCCAGAATTTATGAGAATAAACTTCTTTTCCATTTATAAACAGTGTTACACCCGAAGGAAAAACAAATTTCAAATAAATCTTACTTCCTTCTATTTTTATTCCTTCAATCTCTTCCGGTATTTCTATCCATTTTCTTAAATAAGTATCTCCATCCTTTAAAGCCCAATGAATTGGTTGAGTTTTTTTCTCCCAGTTACTATCATCTATTTCAACTTTTGCTCCTTCTGAACAATTTTGTTTAAATTTCCATTCATTAAGATGTAAGTACTTATTAATTCTCTGTTCAAGATTTTTTACACTTTCTTCCCATTTCTCCAATAAATCCATGTTTGCCTCCTTTAAAAGTTTTCTAACAAGTATATATTTTAAATTACAAAATTAGAAAATCAAGTTTATTTTTGATGGGGAAAAATTATTTTGTAAATTTTAAAGCGCCATTTTCAACATCTATAATTATTGTGTCTCCTTCTTTAAATTCTCCAGAAATAATTTTAAGGGCAAGGGGATTTTCTATTTCTCTCTGAATTAAACGTTTTAAAGGTCTGGCTCCAAAATTTTCGTCATAACCCTTTTCTGCAAGATAATTTTTTGTTTTTTCTGTAATTTCAATTTTAATTTTCTTTTCAGAGAGTCGTTTCTGAAGGTATGAAATTTGAATACCCACAATTTTGAGAATATCTTCTTTTTTTAATTTTTTAAATATTATTATTTCGTCAATTCTGTTTAAAAATTCCGGTCTGAATTTTAATTTTAAAGTTTCCATTATTTTTTCTTTTATTACATCTTCTTCTTTAAATGAAGTAATAAATTGACTTCCAATGTTTGATGTCATAATAATCACAGTATTTCTGAAATCTACAGTTCTTCCATGTCCATCCGTCAGACGTCCATCATCAAGTAATTGAAGGAGTATATTAAAAACATCAGGATGTGCTTTTTCTATTTCATCCAGAAGAATCACACTATAAGGTTGTCTTCTTATTCTTTCTGTTAATTGCCCTCCTTCTTCATAACCTACATATCCAGGAGGAGCCCCTATTAAACGAGACACTGTATGTTTTTCCATATATTCACTCATATCAATACGAACAAGAGCATTTTCATTGTTAAATAGAAATTCAGCAAGTGCTTTTGCAAGTTCTGTTTTTCCTACTCCTGTAGGTCCGAGAAAGATAAAAGAACCAATTGGTCTATTTGGATCTGAGAGACCTGCTCTATTTCTTCTTATAGCATTTGAAACTGCTTTTATTGCTTCCTCCTGTCCGATAACTCTTTTTGATAACCTTTCTTCCATATGAATTAATTTTTCAACTTCTCCTTCAAGCATTTTTTGAACAGGTATTCCTGTCCATTTTGAAACAATTTCTGCAATATCTTCTTCCGTAACTTCGTCTTTTAATAATCCCTTTTCTTTCTGGACTTCTCTTAGTTTTTTCGTTTCCTCTTCAAGTTTTTTATTTAATTCAATCAATTTACCATATTTATATTCTGCTGCTTTATCAAGGTCTCCTTCTCTTTCCGCCTTTTCAATTATATTTCTTGCAAGTTCAATTTGTTCTTTAATTTTTCTTATTTTTTCAACTATTTCCTTTTCTGTAATCCACTGTTTGTATAATGTATCTCTTTCCTTTTTTATTTCAACTATCTCTTTTTCTAATTTTTCTAATCTTTCCTTGACTTCAGGTGTATTTTCTTTTTTTAATGCCTGTTTTTCTATTTCAAGTTGCGTTAATTTTCTTTCAATTTCATCCAGTTCAACAGGCATACTATCAATTTCCATTTTAAGTTTGCTTGCAGCCTCATCTATCAAATCTATTGCTTTATCTGGTAAAAATCTTCCACTTATATATCTATGTGATAAAACCGCCGCTGCAACAATTGCACTATCAGTTATTTTAACTCCATGATGAACTTCATATTTTTCTTTCAATCCCCTTAAAATTGATATTGTTTCTTCAACAGTTGGTTCTTTTACATAAACAGGTTGAAATCTTCTTTCAAGGGCTCTATCTTTTTCTATATATTTCCTGTATTCATCAAGAGTTGTGGCTCCAATACATCTTAAAGTTCCCCTCGCAAGTGCAGGTTTTAGCATGTTAGAAGCATCAATTGCTCCTTCTGCTGCACCTGCTCCAACAAGAGTATGTAATTCATCAATAAAAAGTATTATCTCACCTTCTTTTTTTTCTATTTCTTTTAAAAGTGCTTTTAATCTATCCTCAAATTCTCCTCTAAATTTCGTCCCAGCAATTAAAGCACCAAGATCAAGAGCAAGTATTTTTTTATTTTTTAAATTTTCAGGTACATCTCCTGAAATAATTCTCCTTGCCAGACCTTCAACTATTGCTGTTTTACCAACACCTGCTTCTCCAATCAAAACAGGATTATTTTTAGTTCTTCTTGATAAAACTTGTATAACTCTTCTAATTTCCTCATCTCTTCCAATAACAGGGTCAAGTTTCCCTTTTCTTGCTAAATCTGTCAAATCTCTTGTAAATTTATCAAGGACTTTATATTTAGTTTCAGCATCTCTATCAGTAATCTTTTCTCCATTTCTTAAATTTTGTATAATTTTTATTATTCTATCCTTAAAAATATTATATTTTGCAAAAATTTCTTTCACAGGAGAATCAACTTCACTTATAGCAATAAAAAGATGTTCCACTCCAATATATTCATCTTCAAAAATTTTGGCATAATTTTGTGCTTTATAAATAGTTTGATTTAGTAAAGGACTTATATATAAAGCAGTTTTTGAATTATAAACTTTTGGAAGTTTATCTATTTCTTTTTCAATATCTTTTTTTATTCCTTCCACATCTACATTCATTTCTTTTAAAATGTCAATAATCGTTTCATCGCTATCTACCAATACATATGCAAGATGTAATACATCTACTTCATTATTATTTTTTTCTTGAGTTAAAGCCTGTGAAGACATTAATGCTTCTTGAGCTTTCAATGTAAATTTTTCAAGATTCATTTTTTACTCTCCTTTTATTTTTTTTATTTAGATGGTATTTTTTTGTAGAAGTTTCAGAATTATTTTTCAAAAAATTTACACTTAATGGGGCCAAACTGTATTTCGTCGTTTTCCTGAAGTTTATAAGGTTTTTTAACTTCAATACGAGCCATGTTGACATATGTACCATATTGACTTCCAAGTCCATGTGTTCCAATATCTTCAATATACCAACCATCATCTTTTTTGATTATTCTTGCATGGATTCTTGATACTTTAACTAAACTGTCAAGATACAATCTTTTTGTGGATTCTGGTAAAGATTGAAAAATTTGATAATCCGGTATGGTTATATCATTTGTATTCTGCCTTCCAACATAAATTTTTTCTTTAACCAACTCATATTCTCTATTCATAAAGGGATAATCAAAAACAAGTTTAGCCATTTATTTCCTCCCTTTTATTAATTTTACAATAATATAAATTCCACCTATCATAAATATTAAAATTGCAATGAATTGAGTTGAATAAAGTCCAAGTGATGTTCTTTTTAAATCCCCTCTTAAAAAGTCAACAAAATACCTTATTAAAGAAAAACCTATTAAATAAGAAGAAAATATAAATCCTTCTCCTTTTTTTGTTTTTTTTGATAATTTCTTTAAAAAGAAAAAAAGTACTATGTACAAAAATGAATAATAAAGTTGCGTAGGATGTACTTTTTTATCCATAAAAGGAAATTTTACCCCGATAAAGAAATCTGTTTCTTTCCCATAACAGCAACCGTTTAAAAAACATCCTAATCTACCAATTGCCTGTCCAATAGGAACATAAATTGCAATTGTATCAAGAAGTTTAACTGGTGAAAAATTTTTTATTTTAGAAAATAAAATAATAAAAATTAAAGAAGATAGAATTGCTCCTTCAACAGCAAGCCCTCCATTCCTTATTTTAATAATTTCCAGTGGATGAAGAATGTAATAATATATATTTACCAGAATATGTAAAAATCTTGCGCCAATAATTCCAGTAAAAATTGTCAAGAAAACTAATTGAGAGATAAACTTTTCATCGTAACCTTCCTTATGATATTCTTTTTCAAATAATGCTATTGAAATAAAAACTCCAACAGCAACAAAAACTCCATACCAGTATATAACAAAATTCCCAATTTTTATAAATACTGGATGCATTTTTATTCCTTTAAATATTTTATAAAGAATAAAATAACACCTATTGATATGAAAGCATCTGCAAAATTAAAAACTGGCCAGAAGTGGAAATTTATAAAATCAATAACATATCCAAATCTTATTCTATCAAGTAGATTTCCTATTGTCCCTCCAACAATCAAACCGAGAGAAAATTGATGATATTTTTCTGTTTTTTTTAATTTTAAAATGGCAAAAATAATAAAAAAAATTGCAATAAAAGAAAAAATTATTATAAAGATTCTCGTTTTTTCATTATTGAATAGTCCAAAAACAATTCCTTGATTTTTTATAAGTGTAAAAGAAAGGAAAGAGGTAATATTTATATTTCCATCAGTTTTTTTCAGTAATCTAACTATAAAAGATTTTGTTATCTGATCAAAAAAAAGTGCTAAAAATGAAGTTGTTAAAAAAATTTTTAAAAAAAATCTAAATTTCACTTTTTTTCTCTTTCCGTTTGACACTTTATGCAGTATCTTGCATATGGAATTGCCTTTAATCTTTCTTTTGATATTAGTTGTCCACAGTTGTCACATTTTCCATAAGTTCCATCTTTAATTTTTTTTATTGCTATATTGATTTCTTCAAGTAATTTACTCTCAGAATTAGAAAGCCCAACTTCAAGGTCTTTTTCAAATTCATCAGTTCCATAATCTGCAATATGAGTTGGAACCCCTTTTTCTCCTTTTTCAATTACTTCTCTTGCGTAAGATAAATTTTTAAAAATTTTTTCTTTTTCTCTTTCAAGTAATTTAAGAAAATAATTTTTTTCTTCTTTTTTCATGGCTTCCCTCTCATTTATAAATCAAAAATTATTGTTGTTGTATACTGGTTATCTAATTTTTTTATCTTCAAATTGTGATATGTTGTTGCTTTAACTTCTTTTTCTATTTTTTCTACTTTTTGCATTTTAAGTTTTGCAAAGAGATTATATTCATTATTTTTAAAATCTATTTTAATTTCTTTGATTTCACCTGACATTTTTTTTGTTTCCATATAATATATCATTTCATTCAAAAATTTAACAAGTAAATTTTCAAGTTCCTCTGATTTCAAGTTTATTTCCATAATACTTTCTTTCCCGTTTGATTTCACTCCCATTATTTCATAAAGTCCTTTCAAAGAATTAATAAAAATTTCTTCTATTGTTTTTCCTTTGACAATTATTCCTGTATCGGCGGTATGGTTTATAATTTCAATATTTTTATTCATTATTTTCTTTTTCCACTTTGGTTATATCTGTTATTTCATCATCAGAAGGAAGATTTATCAGTTTCACACCAATAGTATTTCTTCCAACAATTCTTATGTCAGAAACTTTAATTCTTATAACAATACCCTTTTTGGTAGTTATTATTATTTCATCTTCTCCAGAAACAAGTTTAGAACCAACAACCTCACCATTTTTGTTACCAACTTTTATATCAATAACTCCTTTACCTCCTCTATGTTGAACTTTATATTCTTTAATTAATGTTCTCTTTCCAAACCCTTTTTTACATACAGTAAGCAAAGAAAAATTCTCTTCTTCTGGATTTATAATTTCGCAACCAACAACTTCATCATCTTTTTTCTTAAATCTTATTCCTATTACGCCAATAGCATTTCTTCCAACCGGTTTTACTTCTTTTTCTGGAAATCTGATGCTTAAACCATTTTTAGTACTTAAAATTATATGACTATTTCCATCTGTAAGTTTAACATCTATAAGTTTATCTCCTTCTCTTAAATCAATACCTATTATTCCACCTTTTCTTGGTTTACTATATTTCTCAAGGGATGTTTTTTTCACAAGTCCATTTTTTGTAATCATAATTAAAAATTTGTCTTTTGAAAATTCTCTTACAGGGATTACTGCAGAAATTTTTTCTCCGGGTTCTATTTTTAAAAGATTTATTATTGGTTTCCCTTTTGCTTGTCTACTCCCTTCAGGAATTAAGTAACCTTTAAGCCAGTAAACTTTCCCCTTATCAGAAAAAAACAAAAGTGTATCAGTAGTTGATGTTAGAAGGAGATGTTTTATAAAATCTTCTTCTTTTGTTGAAGCTCCTATTAATCCCTTGCCTCCTCTTCTCTGTCTTCTGAAAGAATCAAGGTTTGTCCTTTTTATATAACCTTCATAAGAAATTGTTACAACTATGTCTTCGGGTCTTATCAGATCAATATCTTCAAATTCTTCTATACTTTCTACAATTTCTGTTTTTCTATCATCTCCAAATTTTTCTTTGATCAATAAAAGTTCATTTTTTATTATTTCTTTTACTCTTTTTGGACTTTCAAGAATTTCTTTATAATCTTTTATTTTTAATTCAATTTCATCTCTTTCTTTTAATATTTTTTCCCTTTCAAGTCCTGTTAACCTTGAAAGAGGCATACTTAAAATTGCATTTGCCTGGATTTCAGTAATTTTAAATGTTTTAATTAATTTTTCTCTTGCCTCATCAACATTTTTGGAATTTCTGATTAAATCAATAACTTTATCAAGATTATCAAGAGCAATAATTAGTCCAAGAAGAATGTGATACCTTTCTTCTGCTTTTTTTAAATCATATCTGGTTCTTTTTATAACTATTTCTTCTCTAAAATTTATAAAGAGTTGAAGCATCTCTTTAAGATTTAAAAGACGAGGCTGTCTATTAACAAGTGCAAGATTAATAATTCCATAAGATGTCTGTAGTTGAGTGTGTTTATAAAGTTGATTTATTATAATATCCACATTCTCGCCTTTTTTTGTCTCAAGAACAACTCTAATACCATTTTTATCTGACTCATCTCTTACTTCAGTTACTCCTCCTATTTTTCCATTTTCAATTAGATTTGCTATTTCTTCAACAAGATTTGATTTATTTACTTCATAAGGAATTGTTTTTATTACTATGTTAACTTTGTTTTTTTCTTCTTCAACATCAACATGCCCTCTTACAATAATTATCCCTTTTCCTGTAGTATATGCACTTTTTATGCCTTCTCGTCCACATATCATACCACCTGTTGGAAAATCAGGACCAGGTAAAATTTCAATCAGTTCTTCAATTGTTATTTCAGGATTATCAATTAATTTTATCATGGCATTCACTACTTCTGATAAATTATGGGGTGGAATATTTGTAGCCATTCCAACCGCTATTCCAGAAGACCCATTTATAAGAAGATTCGGAATTTTACTTGGTAATACAGTTGGTTCAATCAAAGATTCATCAAAGTTAGGGACAAAATCAACTGTTTCTTTTTCAATATCTGCAAGCATTTCCATAGTAATTGATGCGAGTCTTGCCTCTGTATATCTCATAGCAGCAGGTGGGTCTCCATCAATAGAACCAAAATTCCCCTGTCCCTCAATTAAGGGATATCTTAGAGAAAACGGTTGTGCCATTCTTGCTATTGCTTCATAAATAGGGGCATCACCATGGGGATGATACTTACCCATAACCTCACCAACTATTCTTGCTGATTTTTTAAACGGTTTTCCAGGTTCTAATCCTAATTCAAGCATTCCATAAAGGATCCTTCTATGAACAGGTTTTAATCCATCCCTTACATCAGGTAAAGCTCTTCCTATAATAACACTCATAGCATAATCAAGATATGACTCCTTCATTTCTTCCTCAATTCCTATTGTTACTATTTTTTCCCCTTCCATAATTACCTCTTTTTAAATGTCAAGATTTTTAACTTCTCTCGCATATTTTTCAATAAATTCTCTTCTTGGTTCAACAACCTCTCCCATAAGAATTGTAAATATTTCCTCTGCTTTTATAGCATCTTCAATAGTAATCTTTTTTAATCTTCTCGTCTGGGGATTCATTGTGGTTTCCCAGAGTTGTTCAGGATTCATTTCTCCAAGACCTTTATATCTCTGAATTATAAAACCAGTTTTTTCTTTTTCTTTTATTTTGTCATATATTTCAATAATAGAAACTCTTTCTTCTTTTCCTTTATCATCCTTTATCACAAATATCTTTTCAAAAATTTTATCAAGTTTTATGTCTATCTCTTCTAATTTTTTAAAAATTTTCTGTAATTCTTTAGTTTCGTATATCTCAAAAAGTTTATATTTCTTGTTTTCACTTTTAGAAAAGAGGTCAAATTCCTCACCTTTTTTATTTAAATATTTGGTCACTTCTTCTTCATCAGTTAAAAATAATTCCTCATCTTCATATGTAAGAAAGTATAAGGGCATTTTTCTATTCTTTTTGTAGAAAGAAACTATTTTTTTTATATCAAGTCCTTTTAAGGATAATGTCTTTATTATTTCTATAAGTTTTTTGCTTATTTCAAAAATAGTTTGAATTTGTTCGGTATATTCACTTAATTTTGAGTCATAACTTAAAAAAAGTTTTATCCTTTCTTTTGCAAATTGTACAAGTACTTTATCCATTTCATTTTCTGTGTCTATATAGAACTCTTTTTTTCCTTTTTTTATTTTATAAAGAGGGGGCTGGGCTATATAGACATATCCATGTTTTATAAGGTCAGTCATCTGTCTATAGAAAAAAGTTAAAAGGAGTGTTTTTATATGGGCTCCATCTACATCAGCGTCCGTCATTATTATGATTTTATGGTATCTTACTTTACTAATATCAAAATCATCTCCTACTCCACCTCCTATGGCACTTATTATTGTTTTAATTTCATCGTTATTAAGTACTTTTTCAAGAGATGCTTTTTCTGTATTAATTATTTTACCTTTCAAAGGTAAAATTGCCTGAAAAGTCCTTTCTCTTCCCTGTTTAGCACTTCCACCAGCAGAATCACCTTCAACTATAAATAACTCTCTTTTTTCAGGTTCTTTTATTGAACAGTCAGCAAGTTTACCCGGAAGTGCACCCGTTTCTAACAGTTTTTTTCTTGTAAGTTCTCTTGCTTTTCTTGCTGCTTCTCTTGCTTTTGCGGTTGCAATACATTTATTTAAAATTTCTCTACCTGCTTCTGGATTCTCTTCAAGAAATGTCAAAACATTTTCATAAACTATGCTTTCTACAATAAATCTTACCTTTGAGTTCCCAAGTTTTGCTTTTGTTTGACCTTCAAATTGAGGTTCAGGTAACTTAACCGCTATTATTCCTGTTAATCCCTCTTTAACATCTTCTCCTGTTAAATTCAAATCGTCTAAAAATCCATTGTTTTTTCCATATTCATTTAATGCTCTTGTTAGTCCACTTCTAAAACCTGTTAAATGTGTACCCCCTTCTCTTGTGTTAACATTATTTGCAAAGGAAATAACGGTTTCACTGTATCCATCGTTATATTGAAAAACTGCTTCAATTTCAATATCTTCCTCTGTTTTTTTTATATAAAATGGTTTAGGATGAAGAACCTTTTTATTTTTATTAAGGTATTCTACGAATGAAATCAATCCACCTTCATATTTAAATTCTTCTTTTATATTTTTCCTTTCATCTATAAATGTAATTTTTACACCTGCATTTAAAAAAGCAAGTTCTTTAAGCCGTGCAATCAATATATTTTCATCAAAAATAATTGTTTCAAAAATTTCTTCATCCGGTTTAAATGTTACCTTTGTTCCTGTTTTTTCTGTTTTCCCTATAATTTTTAAAGATGTAACAGGTTTTCCTTTTTCATATTTTTGATAATATACTTTCCCGTCTCTTTTAACCTCTACTTCCATATATTCTGATAGAGCATTAACAACAGATACGCCTACACCATGCAGCCCTCCAGAAACTTTATATACTTTTTTGTCAAATTTACCACCTGCATGTAAAGTGGTCATTACAACTTCTACTGCAGGTTTTTTTTCTGTTTTGTGTATATCTACAGGTATACCTCTTCCATTATCTTCAACTGTTACAATATTTTCAGGACGAACAATTACATTTATTTCATCACAGTACCCAGCCATTGCTTCATCTATACTATTATCAACTACTTCAAAAACAAGATGATGGAGTCCACCTGTTGAAGTGTCTCCAATATACATTGCAGGTCTTTTTCTAACCGCTTCCATTCCTCCTAAAACCTGTATAGCGGAAGCGTCATAAGAGCTTAAATTCTGTTTATTCTCTTCCATTTAAAAAAACCTCCATTTTTAACAAAAAATTTTACCATTTTTTAAAATTTCTGTCAAAATAAAATGCTTTACAGTTGATAGGTTTGATAAATTTTTATGTACTTTTAATTTTCAAATTTTTTTAAGTTTTCTATAAATTTCTTTCAATTTATTATTTGATACAGGGTCTTTTAATTTACAATTTATTTCAAGAAGTGGTTTCAATACAAATTCTCTTTTTTTAAATTCCGGATGAGGTATTATAAGTTTTTTTGTTTTAATTATTTTTTTCCCATAAAAAATTATATCAAAATCAATTTCTCTTGCATCACCTTTTTGATGAGGAAATTTTCTCCCGATTTTTTTTTCAACATTCTTTAATTTTTCTAAAAGATTTTCAGGTGATATATTTGTTTCAACCTCTATTGCGCCGTTTAAAAAAATTCCACCTTTTGCATTAACCGGTGGATTTCTGTAAAAAAAAGATATTTTTTTTATATCAAGAAACTTTTCAATTTCTTTTAAACCTGATATTATATTTTTTATTTTTTCCCCTTTATTACTTCCTATGGCAATATATACTCTTTCCTTTTTCATTCAATAAAAGATTTAAATAAAATTGACGAATCTTTATATTTCCTCTTTAGTTTTCTTGAAAAATTTACAGCAAGAAATAGACAGAATGTTTTTTCATATTCATAATTTTCATTCATAAATGGGTCAAAGATAAATAAAAATTTTGCATCTTCCAGATTTGACAGTTTTTTCAAAACCTCTAAAGAAAATGCTTCAAATTTTTTTACCCAGATTGAAGGAGTATCAGTTGGATTAAGAGCAAAATCAAACCAATAAAAGAAGTCATCTTTTATTGGATAAATTTTTGTTATTTCTTCAATACCAAGAAATATTCTCAAACCATCAAGAACTTTTGTATCTGAAAAATAGAATGTATTTTTTTTAATTCTTTCAGAAAAATAAACTTTTTCATTAAATTTTCCCATACCGTATAAATGTAAAAAGTTAGCAATGGGTTCATTCAAGTCAACCCTGATTTTATTTATAGGATGTAGATTTAAAATTTTTAATGAATTGTCCATAAGTTTATTTATTATTTCAAAATTTTCGCCTTTATATTTAATTTCATCTACGTATTTATTTTTTATTTTATTTGGAAATTTACTATCTAACATAGGTAAATTTTCAGGGACTTTTAAAATTATATCTTTTTCATAAACAAAAAATTCATTTATCTTGCTTTCCTTTTTAATTTCTTCAATAAGTTTTTGTTTCTCTTTTAAATTTAGATTTACATCTGTTTCAATTATTTTGTTTTCAATCACAGATATAAATTGACACAGAAAAAAAGTGTCATTTTCGCTGGATGGTATTGAGTATTTTAAAGACCTGATAAAACTTTCTCCTGGAAAAGAAATTTCAGGTAATAGAAATTTAAAATAACTTTTTTCAATTGTTTTATCAAGTAAAACATAACCCCATTCTCCTTTTTCCATAAATAATTCAAAGTTTTCTTTTTTTGCATAATCAAATAATGTTTTTTCCCACCTTTTTTTGAATAGTTCAAGGTATCCGTGAAGAGTAAATAAAATAAATTTCATCTTTATTTTTCAATATATTTGAAAATTTTTTCTATATTTTTCAAAAGTTCGTTTATATCAAAAATTTTATTTAGTTCGTCATCTTTAATATATTTCTTTATAAAATCATCTTTTTTAACAAGTTCACAAAAATCAAGTTTTTTATTTATTGCCTCAAATGATATTTTCTGAATTTTTTCATATGCCTCTTTTCTTGAAAGACCTTTTAAAACAAGACAATTTAATAATTTCTGAGAAAAATAAACATTATTTAAAACATTCAAATTTTTTTTCATATTTTCTTCATTTACTACCATTCCATCAATAATTTTTGTAAGTAATGTTAAAATATAATCAAGAAGGATTGTTGATTCTGGTAAAATTATTCTTTCAGCAGAAGAATGACTTATATCTCTTTCATGCCATAAGGAAACATTTTCTAATGCTACATTTACATTTTTCTTTATGACTCTTGCAAGTCCACAAACTCTTTCACATAAAACAGGATTTCTTTTATGTGGCATAGCAGAAGAGCCCTTTTGTCCTTTTCCAAATGGTTCAAAAACTTCAGAAATTTCTGTTTGCTGAAGCAATCTTATCTGCAAAGCAACTTTTTCACACGAAGAAGCAATAATTCCAAGAATTGTTATAAAATAAGCATATCTATCCCTTGAAATTATTTGAGTAGAAAACTTTTCCCTTTTTAAATTAAATTTATCGCATACATATTCTTCAATTTCAAGTTCTATGTTTGAAAAAGTTCCTACTGCACCTGATATTTTTCCCACACTTATTTCGTCAATTGCTTTCTCAATTCTTTCTTTATTTCTCAAAAATTCAAAATACCATGTTCCAATTTTAAATCCAAGAGTTATCGGTTCAGCATGTATTCCATGAGTTCTTCCTATCATTAAAGTATTTTTGTATTGAATTGCCTTATCCTTTAAAACTTCAAGTAATTTTTTTATATCATCCAGAATTATATTTCCTGCTTCTCTTAAAATTAATGCAAAAGAAGTATCAATAATATCCGAAGATGTAAGTCCTAAATGAATATATTTACCTTCATCACCAATTTCTTCACTCACCTGTTCAACAAATGCAATAACATCATGATTTGTAATTTTTTCAATTTCATTTATTCTTCCAATATCAATTTTTGCCTTATTTTTAATTTTTTCAACAACGTCATATGGTATAACTCCAATTTTACTCCATCCTTCAAGAACAGCAATTTCTACTTCAAGATATTTTTTAAATTTGTTTTCTTCACTCCAGACATCAGCCATTTCTTTTCTTGTATATCTTGGTATCATATCAACCTCCTTGTAAAAATTATATATTATCGATATTTAAGTTGCAAAATAAGTTTTTCAAGAGATAAGAAAAAACTTAAAAACGAGATATAATAAAAACAAAAACAAAATTATTGATAGATATAAAGGTAAAAACCTTATTACCAAAAGTATTATTAAAACTATAAAAGGAGAAATTATAAGAATAAAAAAATATTTTTTTGTTTCTTTTAAATCACTTATAATTGATTTAACAACATCTTTTTCTTCACCGCAGTTTTTACACTTTTGTTCTTTTTCTGTGTTTTCTTCACCGCAATTTCTACAAATCCAAATAATACCCCTTTTTATTTTATTTTCTTTTTCTGATATTAATATTTTTTGCTTAATTGATGGTAGATCTTTAATTTTATACCCTGTTTTATATAATTCAAGTGCTTTAGAGTACTCTTCTTTTTTGAAATAAATGTCTCCCAGTTCTACATATGCCTTATAGTTGTTTGGCTGTTGAAGTATTATTTCTTTCAGTTCATCAATTCTTCTGGATTCCATTTTTTCCGTTAAAGTTTTTTCTTTTATTTCATGTAAAACTTGAATGAAAACATATCCAGAAAGAGGAATAAATATTGAAATCAATGACATTTTTAATATAGTCAATACAATACTTATAGCAAAAAGAATAGAAAAGATTACGATTTCTTGATGGGTTATATCTTTTTCCAACCATTTTTCAAAAATAATAAAATAAAATTCTATTCCCAGAACTATAAGGATGAATCCCAGTTTTAACCCTGCAAAATATCCAGAACCCCAATCAATCATTTTTGTATATTCCCATTATTTTTTCAATTGCTTCTTCATTTTCTAAAAAATTTATAAATATTCCTTTTTCTTTTTTAAACCATATAATCTGTTTTCTTGCATATTCTTTTGTCCTTTTAATGATTAATCTTTTCAATTCTTCAAAATTATATTTACCATTTAGAAATTCAATTATTTCATTATATCCAATAGGAGCTTTTAAATTCAAATATTTTTCAAAACCTTCTTCTTTCAATTTTTTTACTTCCTCAATCCATCCATTTTCAAACATTTTTTCCACTCTTTTTTCTATTCTTTCATAAATTATTTTTCTGTCTCTCATTAAAATAAAATAGTAAATCTTTCCTAGATTTTTCAATGTAATTTCAGGTTTTTGATTTTGCCAGTAAGTCATATTTTTTCCAGTCAATTCATAAACCTCAAGTGCTCTTTTAATTCTATACCTATCATTGGGATGTATTTTTTTTGATATTTCAGGGTCAATAATTTTTAATTTTTCATATAAAGTTTCAGTTTTTTCTTTTTCAAGTTTTTCTCTGATTTCTTTCTGTTTATCTTTTAATTCATCAGGAATATAAAACATTCCATTCAATAAAATTCTTATATAAAATCCACTTCCACCAACAATTAAAGGAATTTTATTTCTTGAAAGTATTTCTTCTGTTTTTTTAAAAACCTGTTTTGAATATTTATATACATCAAATTCATCTTTTAATGATAGAAAATCAATGAAATAATGTGGAATTTCTTTCTTCATTAATTCAGAAGGTTTATCTGTACCTATATTTATTTCTTTATAAAATTGTCTACTATCACAGGATATAATTTCTCCATTTATTTTTTGTGCAATTTTAAAAGATATTTCTGTTTTTCCAGAGGCAGTTGGACCTCCAATGATTACTATTTTATTCTTCATTAAATATATGCCTGTGATTTAAAATAGAGTTCCTAACTTTCCTGTTTTCTTTTCCATTTCTATAAGTTGTTTTCCATATTCAAAACCCGCAACTGCGACCGGGTCGTTAGTTTTTAATGTTCTACTTTTTGTATGGTCTGGATTATAAAAATCCCTTTTTTTAAGAGAAGTTAAAAATCTTTTTTCAAAATCTTCAAAACTTTCTCCATAAATATGATAGGAATCCGAAATATCAACATACTGTCCTACTTTAACATTTTTACTTATTTTTTTAGAAATTTCATCTGCGATGTATTTCTGAAGTTCGGTCAGACCAAATAAATTCATAAAAGCAGCTCTGTAAGCGTCTCTTGAACGCCAGTGAGTATTCATATTTAAAAATAATTCTCCCTCTTTTTCAATAATTCTACACCATATTCTCTGCAAACATGGAGGGTCATAGGTGAATGGGTCATAAAAAGGAATCCATGTAATCCCCTGTGCCCTTCTTGAAAAATGTGTTTCTGATAGTTTATTTATTATATATTCAAGTTGATTAACCTTTTCTTCTTTTCCCGGGATATGATAATTTGTAAGCCGGTCATGATAGGTATAAGTCCATTTTTTTTCTTCGGGATTTATCCATGCATCATGGATTCCATAAACCACTTCCTGTCTGTATTTTTCAAGGTCCTCAATTCCTCCTGGAAAAGCAAGATGAATTCTTGGTTCAGAAAAAGGTTCATTTATAACCATAATCATTGTACAATCTTTGCTTGGAGGGTCATTTTTCCTATCATATTCTGTTTTTATACTAATCCCATTCTTCCAGAGTTCAAGTAAACTTTTTTCCCATACTTCTGCTATTGAATTCCCTTCAATTTTAATTACAGGTATCATCTTTTTCTCCTCCTTAAAGGCATATTTTCCCATTTATATGTATTTAAAATTTCTCTTTTTGTAAGCCATCCTCTTCTTGCCATACCAATTCCAAATTTCATATATTTTAACATTCCTGTATTATGAGCATCTGTACCAAGAGAAAAAAATAAATTTTTCGTCTTCCCTTTAAGAATATTCACATCATTTAAATCCAATCTATCTGGATAGCAATTTATTTCAAGGGCAACATTAAATTTTGAAGCATATTCAATAATTTCATCTATATTGACTTCATACCCTTCTCTCCCACTTAAAAGACGACCTGTTGGATGAGCAATTATATCAACAAATGGATTTTCAATTGCTTTTTTTATTCTTTCTGTTACATTCTTTTTAAATCCCTGATGAATTGAAGCAATAACAAAATCAAGTTCTTCAAGAATTTTATCAGAATAATCAAGAGAACCATCAGCAAGTATATCAACCTCCATCCCTTTTAAAACTCTTATGCCTTTTATTTTTTCATTTGTTTTATCTATCTCTTCATTTCTTCTTTTCAAACTATCTTCATCAAGTCCACCTGCAATTTTTGATGTTTTTGAATGGTCACATATTCCAATATATTCATACCCCAGATTTTTTGCAGCAATTGCAATTTCTTCTATTGTTTCAACTCCATCTGAATATTTTGAATGAATATGAAGGTCTCCTTTTATATCCTTTTCTTCAACAAGGATAGGTAATTTCCTTTCAATTGCTGCTTCAATTTCTCCTCTGTCTTCTCTTAGTTCAGGTGGAATCCAGATAAGACCAAGAGTTTTATACACTTCATCCTCAGTTCTGCCCGCAATTTTTTCATCACCTTTGAAAACTCCATATTCACTAATTTTTAAACCTTTTTCTTTTGCAAATCCCCTTAATTTTATGTTATGTGCCTTTGAACCGGTAAAATATTGAAGAGCTGCTCCAAAGGAATCATTTGGAACTACTCTTAAATCAACCTGTAAATTATGTGATTTTTCTATTATTGATGCTTTGGTATTTCCTTTAACTATAACTTCTTTTACTATTGGTAAATTAACAAACCTTTCAATAATTTCAATATTATTCTTACTAGTTGCAAGTATATCAATATCTCCAATTGTTTCTCTCATTCTTCTTAATGAACCTGCAGGGTCAATATTATCTGTATATTTTTTTAATTCATTTATTATATCTTCCACAATAGGCAGTGCAATTCCAATAGGTATTCTTTCTCTTCCCTGTTTAAATAGTTCAATTCCTTTTTTTATATTCTCAACTTTTTTTTCTCCCATACCAAAAAGTTTCGCAAGTTGTCCATTTTCAATTACTTTTTCTAGGTCCTGTAAATTTTTTACACCTAGTTGGTTATATGCAAGATTTAATGTTTTTGGACCAAGATTTGGTATTTCAAGAAGTTGCAAAAGTTCTTCTGGTATATCCTTTACTGCTTCTTCATATTTTTTCATTTTACCTGTTTTCAAGTATTCTTCAATTTTTTCAGCCATACCTTTACCTATACCAGGAATTTTCTGAATCTCTCCTTTTTTATAAACTTCTTCTACATCTTCCGGATATTCTCTTAAAATCCTTGCTGCTTTCCTATAAGCACCTATACGAAAAGAATCATCTCCTTTAAATTCAAGAGCATCTGCAATCTTATCAAAAATATTTGCAATTTCCTGATTTTTACTCATTTTTTTCCAACAGGACATAAATAAAAAACATCTTCTTTTATTCCAAGAACTTTTTTCACTTTTTCGTCTTCAAATGCACCTATCATAACAGTTCCAAGCCCGAGAGATTCTGCCTGTAAGTGTATATTCTGACCGCAATGACCGACCTCCATATAAACATATCTTTCTCCTCTTTTTCCATATCTATTTGTTGTCCTTTCAAAAATCCCAGAAATAACTATTGTAATAGGTGCAAGTTTTATAGATGTTTGATTTAATGCTGCTCTTGATAGTTCTGTTCTTAAATCTCCTTCTTTTACTAAGGTTAATGAGTGAGAATCAATTTCATAATGATAAAGTCCTGGTGATAATCCTTCAACATTTCCAACTACTACATAAATTTCAAGAGGATATGTAGCACCTGCAGAAGGTGCAGTTCTTCCACCCCAGTCAGCAGTTTTTCCATCAGTTGCCCATAAAATCTGGGACAATTCTTTTAAACTTAATGGTGTATCTTTATAACTTCTTACAGACCGTCTACTTTTAAGAGATTCCTCTACACTAATTTTTCCTTCAAAATCAGGAGATGGTAATTTAATTTTTTCCATATTTTCACCCCCAATTATAACAGAAATGATAAAAAATAATAAAATATATGTTTTCATTGTAATTAATTTTATTTTTAATTGAGAAATTTTTCAAGTTTTTTATAGAGAAAATAGTACTTTTAAAAGCCCTTGAAAATTACATCAAGAATTTTTTCTGCTTCTTCATCTTGCATGTAATCAACATATTCAATCATTTCTTCTTCTGAAAAAGGCAAATTATGATTCAAAATTTCAATTTTTACAGTAGAATTAACTTTTTTTAAATTGGAAGTATATATTCTGGTAAATAAGAAAGTTGAAAAAAATATTAAAAAGAGTGAAATACCTGCAAATACAGGTTTCAATTTAATATGTAAAGATTGTTTTGCTTGAATATATTTAAATTTTTCCTTCCAGAAATTTTCATCAAAACCAGAAAATTCCTCCTTGGGTAAACTGTTTAAAATTAAAAGAAATTCCTTATATAAATTTCTACATTTTAAACATTTTTCCAGATGTTCTCTAATTTTTTCTTTTTCTTTTACTTTCCCTTCAATATAATCCAAAATATTTTTTTCTACATTTTTACATTTCATTTTTTATCACCCCTTTCTTTTTTAAATTTTCTCGTATTTTTTGTAACGATTGAAAATAAGTTGCTTTAATTGTTCCAACTCTACTTTTTAAAATATTTGCTATTTCTTCGTAAGTCAATTCTTCATATGTTTTCAGAATAAAAACTGTTTTTTGTCTTTCCGTTAAATTATCAATCTCTTTTTTTATCTCTTCTATCATATCACCACAACGAATACAATCGTCAAAATTTTTTCTGTTACTGTTATGAAAAATATTTTCATAATTATAATTTTCAATTTTTTTTATTCTATTTTTTTTTCTTAAAAAATCATATGATAAATTCACTGCTATTCTATAAAGATAAGTTGAAAATTTAGAAAGTCCTTTAAAGTTGTTCCAGTTTTTATAAGCGCGTAAAAAAGATTCTTGAACTATATCCAATGCATCACTATGATTATTTACCATTCTAAAAGCTATTCCATAAATTTTATTTGCATACATTATATAATATTCCTCAAAACTTTTTTTATCCTTCATTTTAATTTAGACATTAAAACTTGATTGATGGTTTATTTTATGATATATTATACCGCAAATTAGAGGAGGTTATATATGGCTAAGAAAAAAAGGAGTGTTTTAAAAAGACAGAGACAGGAAATAAAAAGAAGATTGAGAAATAAAATGATAAATTCTAAAATAAAAACATTGATTAAGAAAACAAAAGAAGCAGTTTTGAATAATAACCCGGAATTTGAGAATATTTTAAAAGAAACTATCAAGGAAATAGACAAAGCTATAGCAAAAGGGATAATTCATAAAAAAACCGGTGCAAGAAAAAAAAGCAGATTGATGAAGTTTGTAAAGAAATACAGGGTTCAACTTGAACCAGAAAAAAAATAATAAAAAAGATATATATGTAATTCTGAACCCACTTCAATCATTCCTGTTTTCAAAGAGTAATCAAGATTGAAAAGTAAATCAAATTTTTTTATAAATTCATCTTTTAATGTTTTTTCATTATATAAAATATTTCTTAAATAGATTTCAATACCACTTATAACAGGAGTAAAGTTTTTCTCCCTGACTTTCATATAATTTCTTAAGATCTCCATTATTTTTTTTCTATTTGTTCCTTTTAAATTATATATTTCTTTAAAAAATTTTTCTTCTGGAGAAACAGGTTCTTTTTTAAATTTGCTTTCTTTAAATGGTGGTTTTATTGAAATTCCATAAAGTATAACAATTATATTTGGAGGGAGTTTTTTAATTGAATTATAAAGTATTTCACAATCATCTTTAGAAAAACTTTCTACATTTTTTATTATATAGAGGGAGTTTTCAGAAAAGATTGGATTATAATCAAAATCATTTATTATTCTATTTATCTCAATTTTTTCAGCATCATAAATTTTTATATCAAAATCGTTTATATTGTATTTTTCTTTCAAAGTTTCAATGGTTGTTTTTACTTTTTCAATGTCATTTATAATAACTATCAAGTTTTTCATCTGTTTTTAAGTTTTAAAAGTTCAAAATATATTCTTTGAGCAATCTGTTCAGAAAGTTTTTCAAATATCTTTTCTTCCCTGTATTCTTTATAAATAGAAGAGGAAATATCCTCAATCAAATTTTTAGTTAAGACTGCATTTTCTTTTCTTCCATCATTCACCTTCATCTGTACTTCAATTCTATATTTTGCACCAACTATATTATCAATATCCTTTTTATCAAAAAAAACAGGAACTCTTTCAAACTTAAGAATTTTAACAGAAAGTGTATAATCAGCAATTTCTTTCATGTTTGTCAATGTATAACCTGAATAATTTAAAATAATTTTTTCTATTTTTTCCCTAATAGTAAAACTTAACATAGATTGATTAGTATAATTCTCTATTTTGTCAATATATATTCTGTTTTTTTCTGAAATGTTTTTGTTTATATAACAGGAAGTAAAGAATAAAAACAAACTACATATTTTTATTAATCTTTTCACTTGCAATTTTCCCATACTTAGTATTTGGAAACCGTTCTATTATTTTCATATAATAATAAACTGCACTTTTTTTCTTTCCTGCTCTTTCATAATATCTTGCAATTTGATAATATTTTTCTGCCTCTTTTTCATCAAGCATAATTTCTATTTTTTTAATTTCATTTTCAAATCTACTGTTTGGATATTCAATTAGAAATTCATTTATCTGGTCTTTTATATCTTCTATTGTATCTATATCAAGAGAAACTTCGGGTATTAAATTTAGTAAATATTTTATTTTTAAAAATTTGGCTCTTTCTGCATTAGATGTTTCAGGAAAATTTTTTATAATTTTTTCTAAAACTTCTATACTTTTATCATATTCTTTTAAATCAAAATAAAAATCTGCAAGTTTAAACATTCTATCCACTGCTTCCAAATCGTATGGACTATTTTCTATAACTTTATTCATAAATTGTGCCTTTTCTTCTGCTCTTGAAAATAAACCTCTGAATAATCCTTTTTTACTCTCTAATTTTTTTTCTGCTATTTCTGATTGAATTTTAATTGAAGAAAGAACAAGAGGTGAAGAAGGATATTCATCTATAATTTTTTGATAATAATCAAATGCTTTTTTTATATCTCCCTTTTCCCTGTATATTTCGCCTAAAATGAAACATGATGAAGGAGCGTATTCTGATTTTGAATAATGTTTTAATAATTTCTTATGTTCTCTTATAGATGCTTCAATTTTTCCGTTTTTTCTTAATTCCTCTGCATATTTAAATTGTTCTTCAGGAGTTTCTTTTACAGCATATTTAGGATTTATCCATTTTTTTGTCTGTGGTGTCCATTCCCAGTAGGAATAAGATAAGGATACAATTAAAAAAAACATTAAAAAAATTTGAAATTTCCTCATGTAAAAATTTTTACATAAATACATCCTTATGTCAATCATTTATCTCCTCCATTTCAAGAAAATTTTTACCTTTTTTTACATCAACTTTAATTGGTACTTTTAAGATTATAGCATTTTTCATAATCTCCTTTACAATTTCTATAACCTTTTTTTCTTCTTCTGGTAAAACTTCAAATAAAAGTTCGTCATGAATTTGGAGAATTAGATTACTTTTTAAATTTTCTTCTTTAAATTTTTGATATATTTTATTCATTGATAGTTTTATAATTTCAGAAGCAGACCCCTGAATTGGCATATTTATTGCAACTCTTTTGCCAAATTCTCTTTCATTTTTATTTTGACTTTTCAATTCTGGAATATACCTTCTTCTTTTTAGCAGTGTTTCAACATAGCCATTATCTTCTGCTTTTTTTATTATGTTTTCAGTATATTGTTTAACTTTTTTGAATTTTTCAAAATATTTTTGAATAAAAATTGAACTTTCTTCAACTGATATTCCGAGTTCCTGTGAAAGGCCATAAGGGCTTATTCCGTATATAATTCCAAAATTTATTGTTTTTGCAATTCTTCTTTTTTCTTCTTTTGTAAGTTCTCCAAAATTTAATGGAGAAAAAAGAGAGTCACTGGTGAGAATAATTTCAGCAGTTTCTGAGTGTATGTCTCTATCTTTTTCAAAAGCATCAATTAAAACAGGGTCTTCTGAAAAATGAGCAAGGACTCTTAATTCTATTTGACTGTAATCAAAAGATAAAAGAAAATTATTTTTTTCTGCACAAAATGCCTTCCTGATTAAACCACCCCTTTGGGACTTAACAGGTAGATTTTGCAAATTTGGATTTGAACAGGTCAATCTACCAGTTGTTGTAGAAATTTGACTGTATGTTGGATGTATCCTTCCTGTTTTTTGATTAATAAAATTTAAAAGACCTTCAATATATGTGGATTTTATTTTATAAAGTTCCCTGTATTCAAGAAGAAGTTTTGGTAATGGATGAAGAGGGGAAAGTTGTTTTAATACATTGATATCTGTTGCATATGCAGTTTTCGTTTTTTTTATAACAGGAAGTTTTAATTTTTTAAAAAGAATTTCGCCTACTTGATTAGGAGAATTTAGATTAAATACTTCACCACTTAAAGAATAAATCTTATCTATAATTTCATTTATTTCTATATTAAATTTTTCATTCAAATTTTTTAGATACTCAATATCAACTTTTATACCTGTAATTTCCATCCATACAAGAACATAGATAAGGGGCATTTCGACTTCTTCAAATAGTTTATACATATTAAAACCTATCAATAAATTTTCATATTCTTTTTTCAACTCAAATAAATTTCTATTATAAATTGCTTTTCCTGTAAGATGTTTGGCAATAGAAAAATCAAAATCAATATTTTTGAGTTTAATACCCTTATTTATCAAGTCCACAATTTTACTCTTGAGGTCAAAACCAATTTTCTTTATATCATCGCATTCAAGAATCTTTTTATATTTTTCTGGATATCTTAGTATTTCAGTATAGTTTATGATTTCTCCTGTAGAAAATCCTATAAAATTTTCTATGCTTTCAATATTCTCAACATCGGGATAAATTTCTTTTATAATTTCTTTAAGTTTAGTAAATTCAAAATATTCAAAAATTTCATATAATCTTGGTAAATCAGGAGAATTTATTTTTATCTCTTCAAGAGTAATTTTATCAAAAAAATTTTTGTTTAAAGTTGAAAGTTTTTTACTTAAAAAGGCAATTTCTCTATTTTTTTCGAGTTTATCTCTTAAATTTTTTGAATCAATTTTTTCAAGATTATTATAAATTTCTTCAATTGAATTAAATTTTGAAAGAAGAGAAATTGCAGTTTTTTCTCCAATTCCAGGTATTCCTGGAATATTATCAGAAGTATCTCCTGCAAGCCCTATAAAATCAACTATTTTTTCCGGTCTAAATCCATATTTATTAATTACTGATTTTTCGTCTAAAATACTGTAATCTATTGGATTTATAACGAAAACATTTTTATCTATTAGTTGCAAAATATCTTTATCACTTGATATTATAAAGAATACCCTGTCATCAGACTTTAATTTTTCAATTGAACTGGCAATAAGGTCATCTGCTTCGTATCCTTCTTTTTCATAATATTTTATACCAAGATAGGTAATTATTTCTTTTATTTTGGGAATCTGTCCAGAAAGTTCATCAGGCATTGGTTTCCTTTTTTCTTTATATTTTTCAAAAGTTATATGTCTAAAAGTTGGTACTTGAAGGTCAAAAAAAATAGCCATATATTCAGGTTTTTTTTCTTTTAAAATTTTAAGTAATGTTGTGGTAAAACCATATATTGCATTTGTTATTATTCCCGTAGAAGTTTTTAATTTCGGTAAAGCATAGAAACTTCTATAGATTAAGCAGGTTCCATCTATAAGATATATGTCTTCCATTATTAAAAATTGTCTGTAATTCTATTTTTTAAACAAGTTATTATCATTGAAACATTTAAAAGATATGGTTTATTTTTATCTCTCTTCATTTCAAATTGGGATATATAAATTCCTTTTGTTTTTTCAATTTTATTAAGTATTGAAAGAAGTTGTTCAAGGGTAATGAGATTTATATCAATTTGTATTTTTTCCATAATATATTCATCTATTTCTTCTCTGGGTAAAATTTTAATATCTCCAAAATTCGTTTTTATTGAGGAATTTTCAATTAAATCATTTAAATAAGAAAAGAAAGAAAATTTATCTGAAACAACATTCACAGTAGTATCTTTTTTTTCCACCTCTCCCTTTTTATATTTTTCACATAACTCAATAAACTCTTTATATTCTTTTTCCTTTTTTAAAATAATACTGTCAAGATTTTTAATTTTTTTCTTATTTGGTAAATAAATATACTGATATTCAAAAATAATAATAAAAATAACAAAAGTTAAAATGATTTTTCTATCCATTAGTCCCTGTCCTCAATAAAAGATTAAATCTAATTTTATTTTCTTTGGTAAATGATACACTGTTAATTTCAAAATTCTTAAAAAATTTTGAATTTCTAATATTTTCTTTAAGATTATCAAGATTCTTTAAATTATCAACTATTCCTGTTAGGTTAATATTTTTATCATTTATTGATACTTCTTCAACCTCTCCATTAATATTTTCTGGAAAAAAAAGTGTTATTTCTTCAAGTGTTTTAATAACAGAAATCTCATATACAGGTATTTTTGAATAACTTTTATCCTGTATAAATTTTTCTTTAATCTGTATCAAAGGATTAACAATTTTTTCTGTTTCAGGAAATAGTGATTTAAAAATATTTTCCATTTTTTTGTTAATTTCATCTAATTTCTTTTCTTTTTCAGTAATTTTAAAATGAGGTGTAAAAAAAAGAAAAGTACTTACAAGTAAAATAATAAAGTAAGACAGATATTCAAAATTCAATATTTTCTTTCTTATAAGAATATCTTTGAAATTAACAACTTCAAGTTTTTTTAATTCATTTAAGATATTAAAAAAATTTGTTTCAGAGAAAAAGTGTAATCCGTCCATTTTTATTTCTTCATAGATTTTTCTATCGCCTATAAAATAAACAGGAAGTTTTTTTGTTACAAATAAAGAAGGCAAAACTTCTAAAATACTTTCTTTTATGTTATTTGAAAAGTAGGAATAAACACCGGAAATAGTTGAATTTTCAATAAGATTTATTAATAAATAATCTTTTTCAGTGTAAAGTTCAATAAAATCGTATTCTTTTAAGTTGTTTCTAAAAAATTGATGAATTAAAATTGAATCAATTAAAAATTTATATTTTGTTTTATTTTTTTTGAAAATTTCCTTTAAATATTCTATTTTTTCTTTTTCAACAGCGAAAATCCCAATGGTAGTTTTATCTTTTTCAGGATAAAAAAATTTAAAATGGAAATATAACTTGTCTATTGATGTAGGAAATTTACCTTCAATTTCCTGATTTAGAACTAAACTTATTTTTTTCTTATCCCTGAATTCAAATTCTACTTTTCTAAAATAAATATTTAATTTTGAAAAAATTAAATAAAAAAAGTTCTGTTTATTTTCTTTTATAAAGTTTTCCAGATTTTCAAAAGGAATTTCACCTCTTTCATTGTTCTTAAAATAATAAACTTTTTCGCCTTTTAAATATAAAAAAATTTTCATAAAATACCCTTTTTTATTAACTCAATAGTTTTATCTTTTTTTAAAATTCCTTCCACATTTCTTTCTTTTCCTTTTTCATCCTTAACTTTTAATGAGATATGAAAATACTTACTTTTAAATTTT
>ERZ795045.899-NODE-899-length-35760-cov-7.240190_pt1 | contig 35760 bp, 29 predicted proteins | sample MGYA00375129_ERZ795045 | MGnify/ENA primary metagenome ERZ795045 (study PRJEB30174, sample SAMN05720166) | activated sludge metagenome | isolation source: anaerobic digester from wastewater treatment plant | place: Japan | collected 2015-05-15 ...
GATATTTTCATTTAGTGTTTGTGCTTAAGCACAATCATGAAGGTTTCATCCGAAAGAAATATTGCAACACAACAGCAGTAGCGTAATCATGACCAATAACCTGGTATATGCCGATAGTACTGATACCTCATCCTTTAGCTGGATTGGATTAGATGGAAATTATGCAACCAAACGGCTTAATTTAAAATTTTTAAACAATACCTGGTTTAGAAAAGGAGGGAATGATAGTAATGCCCGTTTTTACGTAAATACATCCAATACTAACGATACACTTATAATTAAAAACTCGATTTTCTATGGTTTTAACAATCTGGTTAGTGGCAGTGGCGCTACTGTGATATCGCACAATGCCTATTCGCCAGAGGCAGGCTATAACAACAACATCGATGCGAGCGGGTTAAAGTTCAAGGATACTACCTCCGAGAATTCACTCGATTTAGCGCTGCGTTATAATTCTACGGGGATTAACGGTGGCGATCCTGCTGTAAACATTAATCTATACCCCGACACCCTTGACATGGCAGGTAATTCGCGTCTTTATAATGACACTATAGATATGGGCGCATTCGAGTTTATCCCTTTGAAAATTACAACACAGCCTTTGAGTGTAACAGTCTGCGAAGGCGATAGCGCCAGTTTCGTCCTTAATACCAATTTTGCTCCCGAAACCTACCAGTGGCAGACCAGTACTGACGGCCTGAACTGGACATCAGCAGGCAATAATCAGAACACTTACCTTATTCCAAGTGCTACCATAACCAACGGTGATACAACGATAACCTACATCAGATGCATTGTCATGACCGATGGTTTCGAAAATGATACCAGTAATGTGGCAATGCTTACGGTAAATCCATTGCCGAGAAAGACTTTAATTAGCAACAATGATACGCAAACGGTATGCATCGGTACCTCTATCGGTAGTATCATTTATAGTACCGTTGGTGTAAACGGCGTATCAGTGACGGGCTTACCTTCAGGCGTAAATAATAGTTTCAACAACGACACGCTAACCATCAGCAGTACACCAGACACATCTGGTACCTTTAACTACACCGTAACGTTTACAGGCGGTTGTGGTAACATTACCGATACGGGTACCATTATTGTAAAGCCTAACATGACCATCTCTTTAACCTCAACTCCTGGCTCCAACAATCAAACGGTCTGTGTCAACAGCCCCATTTCCGTTATTACCTACAGTACCACGGGCGCAACCGGCGCTACCGTCAGCGGTCTACCTTCGGGTGTAACCGGCATTTGGGCAAGTAACGTAGTAACCATCAGCGGTACACCAGATACATCTGGTACCTTTAACTACACCGTAACGCTTACAGACGGTTGTGGTAGTGCATCTGCTTCCGGAATGCTGAGGGTCAATGACACCATTAGCCTCTTGGCTACCGTTGAGCCTGCCACCACCCTTACAAGGGGTAAAATTACCCTGACAGCCAGCGGAGGTGATGGAAATTACAGCTATTCGCTTGATAACAGTAATTTCCAGACATCAAATGTTTTCGATAATCTTTTAGCGGGCAACTATCCTGCCTATGTCAAGGATAACTCGGGGTGCAATGCCAGTGTTGCCAACATTCGGGTCGACAGTATACCCTCGCCTTGCAAGGCAAGTTTCAGCGTTAGCGTGGATACAACACAACGGAAAGTTACCTTTACCAATCATTCTGTTGCAGCCATGGTTTATTACTGGCGCTTTGGCGATGGCATCACCAGTAATACATTCGAACCAACTCATACCTACAGTTCGGAAGGCACATACACCGCTTGCCTGAGCGTATACAATAATAGTCAGGGATGCGTATCGGATACCTGTATGGTGATAAATATCTACGCAAACCTGGCTAACCGAGCAGTAAAATCAGTATTCACCTACAATCACGACAGTATCGATAATCGTACCCTCCACTTCGTTAACCAAAGCGATAATGCAAACGGCTACTACTGGATCTTTGGCGATGGAAGCTATAGTACAGCCGAATCGCCCTCACATACCTACCTACAACCTGGTACCTACAGGGTATGCCTGGCAAGTGCGGATACCGTAAACCGCAAAAAAGACAGCTACTGTATGACAGTAATAGCCGGTAATCCAACATGCACAGCATTAGCCGACTTTCAATTTGTAGTTGATTCTACGCATCAAACCCGCTTTTTCAACACCTCCACGGGTACTTACCACAAGGTATACTGGGACTTTGGCGATGGTGAGGTATCGGTAAATCAGAATCCCACCCATCAATACGAGCAACCGGGCAGCTACAACGTAGTGCTCACCCTCTTCGACACCATCGGCGGCTGCATGAATAGCTCACAAAAGTTAGTTGAAGTAGGTTATTCTCCCTGTAGGGCTGCTATCGAATACTTTGTTGATGCATCCAATAAAACCATGTGGTTGTCGAGCAATTCAATCGGTAATATTTCAGAATACCTTTGGCAACTCGATCAGGGTGCGACCCTCGGTGGCCCTTCTGGAAGTCTGACGGTACCCACCGCAGGAGTATATAACGTAACCCTGAGCATTTACTCCGACATCGACAACTGTTCCGACCAGGTTACTGAAAAAATTCAGGTAGGTTCGGCAACATGTAATGCAACCTTTAGCTACCTGGTCGATTCACTTACGCAAAAAACATACTTCTATGGAGGACAGTCAGCAGAGGGTACCCGTTATTACTGGCTGTTTGGTGATGGTAGTTATAGCACTCAGACCAATCCTGTTCATCAATATCGCCAGGTTGGTCTTTACACGGCAAGCCTTACCATCTTTAATCCTACCACCCAATGCATGGACTATTTCGAGCAAACGATCGTTATAGGAGGGCAGGGAAGCGACTGTGAGGCCAATTTTGTTTACTTCCCCTCTAACACCAATGTGCAGCAAATTCGTTTCCGGGATCGTTCAAACGCAAAAGGAAGTATCGTGAACTACATTTGGGATTTTGGCGATGGAACCTGGTCGACCCTTAAAAATCCAGTACATACCTTTAATAAGCAAGGTCTCTATAACATATGTCTGAGCATTACCAATTCCAATGGCATATCCAACATGAGCTGTCAGACCATCCGGGTGGGGGCTAATGCCAACGATTTACCAAAAGCCAATTTCACCTATCAGGTCGATCCCGATAGCTTAACAGTATACCTGCAGAATACTTCTTCTGGCCAGTATAGCCTATTGCAGTGGCAACTCGGTGACGGCTACAGCACCACCGACAGTAATCCTATCTATACCTACTCACAAGCAGGACTATATCTTGTTTCCTTGCGAGTATCGGATAATACCTATACGAGCTATCGATACCGACTGTTGAATGTTGGGCTAACCGACACCTTTGCGGTAAAATTTGCCTATATTGTTAACCAATACAGCAAAAAGGCAGGAGGCTATCCGGTCGATTTCATAGGGGCAGGATTAGGCGATGAGGTACGGCTCAAATGGAACTTTGGCGACGGCAATACCGATACCACCTCCAACTCACCCACGCATGTATATGCCGATACAGGAACCTATCAGGTATGCCTTACTATGTCCGATCCCATTACCGGTCAGGCTGCAACGTATTGTGAACCCATTACCGCGCAAAGCCTTTGCCAATCCGATACCATCAAGCCGACTGCACTGTGCAAATCCATCACGGTATATCTCAATTCTTCGGGAGTAGTAGATATTACACCCCTCGATATTGACAACGGCAGTTCCGATGCCTGTGGCATTGCCTCGCGAATATTATCGAAAACACACTTTACCCAGAGCAATCTTGGCAACAATACAGTAACCCTTACAGTCGCCGACGCCATGGGCAACAGCGCCTCGTGTAATGCCATTGTTAATGTACAAAAGGGAACCAATATCGATAATTACACTCCCATTGAGCTGGCAGTATACCCCAATCCATTTGCAAAACTACTATACGTCCACCTGTTCCTCGAACAGACCGATCAGGTAGAAATTACCCTTACCGATCTTGCTGGTAAACGGGTAAAAACCCTCGAAAAAGCAAACCAGCAAGCCGGCGAAAAATTGTATCTGTTCGACATGAGCGATATTCGTAACGGTAGTTACATCCTGCAGGTAAAAACCCTTAAGGGATTACTCAAACAAAGGGTGGTTATAAAGAACTGACACAAAACGACATCATTGACCTCTAATTTAAAAAACAGCTGGACACGAGTTCAGCTGTTTTTTTTTGACTTCTGTCTCATTTTGCCCTAACACTATTACGCCCCTACTGAATATTCCCTTCTTTTATCGATTCACCAGCAAGCTTAAAACAACAATCGTTTCATCCGAAAATAATTTTAAAAATTTTTCTTAAAAGGCCGGATGGAACTCGCATGTAATATGTTTTGTGCTCTAAAATCAAGCAGGTATGAAAAATTATTTTCATACTCGTTTGTGAATACTGCTATACATGCTCGTTTCACTAATTTACCTATAATGTACACCAAGCATTGTTCATAACTTTTTTGTAGCAACATACATCAAAATCATATATTGCTTAAATTTGTATCCACTGCCAACTCAATTATATTATTCTCATGTTGATAGAGGGTGATGAAAAAATATCTCTCAGGGAAGCAAGTGACTGGGCCACCCAATATACGGGAAAGCAAGTCACTACCTCAAATATTGCCTATTTAATTCAGTATGGGAGAATTAAAAAATATGGGAACAATGGGAATATTTTTGTTTCAATAAATGAATTAAAAAGCTATTATAATTCATTCAATGGCAAAAGAGAATTAGCCTGGAAAGAAGAGCTAGGCGAGGACCTTAATTGGGCACTATCCTTCGAACAATACAAAGAATCCGAAACCACAAAGCATGTGCATCGTCTTCATCCATACAAAGGAAAATTTATTCCTCAACTCGTCGAGTACTTTCTTGATTCTCATATAGATGATTTTAAGAAAGAAGTATATTTTCAAACAGGTGATATTGTGCTAGATCCATTTTGTGGCAGTGGCACTACATTGGTTCAGGCAAACGAACTTGGAATTCATGCTATTGGTATTGATATTTCAGAATTTAATTCTTTAATAAGCAATTGTAAGATTAAAAAATATAATTTAATAGAGCTAAAAAAAGAGATTGATATAATTACAAAAAATTTAAAAAACTTTCTTTCTGATTCAAGAACACTTGAGTTTGACGAAAAGTTAACCGCTGAACTTTATAAATTCAACAATGAATTTTTCCCTGTTCCTGAATTTAAATACAGGTTACGTCGGGGTGAAATTGATGAAGAACAATATGGTAATGAAAAAGAAAAAGAATTTTTGAAAACTTATTATGAGTTAATAGAAAAATATAACATAAAACTAAAACAGGATAAAGAAGATACATTTCTTGATAAATGGTACATTGAACCAATAAGAAAAGAGATTGAGTTTGTTAATAGTGAGATTGAAAAGGTCACCAATCCTGACACAAAAAATATTATTCGTATAATTCTAAGTAGAACTATGCGTAGCTGTAGAGCCACCACTCATTCTGACCTTGCTACGCTGAAAGACCCTGTATTAGCTCCCTACTATTGTACCAAACATGGCAAAATATGTAAACCTCTTTTCTCAATCTTGAAATGGTGGCAAACATATAGCAATGACACCATCAAACGCCTTGCACAATTTGATAAAATTAGAACTAATACCTATCAAATTTGTCTAACAGGTGATAGTAGAACTATTGACATTGTAGCTGAACTTGAAAAATATTACCCCGAATTTGCTACAATTGTGAAGGAAAAAAAGATAAAGGGCATTTTTTCCTCTCCTCCTTATGTAGGTTTAATCGACTATCATGAACAGCATGCTTATGCATATGATCTATTTGGCTTTGAAAGAAGGGACGAACTGGAAATTGGCCCTCTATTTAAGGGACAGGGGAAGGAAGCACGGGATTCTTATGTTGAAGGAATCTCTAAGGTACTTATCAATTGCAAAAAATATCTTTCAGAAGATTATAATGTCTTTCTTGTCGCCAATGACAAATACAATCTTTATCCTATTATTGCAAAAAAAGCAGGAATGAAAATTGTCAATCAGTTTAAACGACCTGTATTAAACCGCACAGAGAAAGATAAAGGAGCATACGCTGAGATTATATTTCATTTAAAGGAAAATTAATGGGATTAAGTGATACTAAAAAAGAGAGAATTCAGAATCTAATTATCAATAGCATCCGCAATAAACTACAAAATTATCATCCTGAAAGTAGTAGTATGCCCTTTCATTATCGACTTCTTGGTAAGGATAGAATGGCTTTATTTTCTTTTATTCAATCTTTAAATACAACTTTTGGAACTTCCATTTTTGAGCCCGTTGCTATTGAACTAGCAAAATCGAGGTTTTCTGTTGTAAAAAATCAATTTTCGCTGGGGAATGAAATTTACGAAGGTTATCAACAAGCTATTCAGCAAATCATCAACAAATTATCTACCAAAGAGTGCCAACCCAATAAAATTGAAGAGCTTCAAAAAATAAAAGAAGCAAGATATGGCCGGAAGAACACCCTGAAAACCGTTAAAGTCGACCTCTACCTTGAAACTTCGGAAGGCGATATCTATCTTTTCGATTTAAAAACAGCCAAACCCAATATCACGGAATTTAAAAGTTATAAGCGAACGTTACTTGAATGGGCAGCAATTATATTAACGAAAAACCCTGCTGCACAGGTACATTCTTTAATTGCCATACCCTACAACCCATACGAACCCAAACCCTACGAACGCTGGACCATCAAAGGTATGCTGGACGATAGGCAGGAACTTCTTGTAGGTAAGGAATTCTGGGATTTTTTAGGGGGTGAAAATGCTTACGAAGATCTGCTGGAGTGTTTTGAACAAGCAGGTATTGTCTTGAGAGAAGAAATCGATAGTTATTTTGCAACCTTCAGAAAATAATAATAAAAAAACGCTTTGCATTTAAAAATGCAAAGCGTTTCGTTCTCATTAAAAGGCTATTTCCACGTCAGTCCAAGAGCATCATTGCCGTATGGCATCATAATCTCATATACATTTTTATCTCCAACTGTAACGTTTACTGGTTGGCCTTGTTTGTTTGTAAACTTCTGTACCTTTCCAAATCCATGAAGAATAAATTTCACCTGACGGTATCGGCTTTGGAAAGAACCTTCAGCCTTTGAAAGGGTTACTTCCTTTTTGGTGGGGTTGTAGCTAATCAATCGTTTATGGTATTCGCCATTCTGGTAATTATAGGTTGTGCCGTCATCTTCGTAAAACACCAACGAACTTTCGGCATTACCAGCGTAAACATGCAGGTAAAGAATGCCGTCGTTAGCCTCCTGCGTATGCTGAATAACCGACTGCATGGGGATAATAGCACCGCCTTTCACAAATACAGGCATATCATCAATGGGTGCCTCCACCAGGTGAGTTCCTTGCTCATATACCTCGTCTGTTGAGAAACGGTACCATTTACCCTCTGGCAGGTATACTTTAGCCAGATACTGAGTGCTTACCACAGGCGTAACAAGCATAAATGGTCCAAAAAGGAATTCATTCTCGAAATTGTAATTGTAGATGTTTTCATCGAAGGTATAATCGATAGCAAGGGTACGGTTTACAGGCATACCGGTTTGTGTAGCCTCGTACGCACAGGAGTAGAGATAGGGGAGCAATTGATAGCGAAGGTTGATAAGGCGACGGAATATTTTTTCGGGTTCCTTCCCAAATACCCAGGGTTCGCGATGATTGCGGTCGTAAGCCACATGATTACGCAGGAACGGGGTAAAAATACCGATATTCATCCATCGAATCATAAGGTTGGCCGAAGGTTCGCCAACAAATCCGCCAACGTCGGGACCTGCAAAGGGGAAACCCGATACACCAAGGCTGTTGACCAGCCGAACACCAAGTAACATATGGTCGTCGTACGAAGCATTGTCACCGGTCCAGATGGTGGAATAACGTTGTCCTCCAGCATAAGTAGCCCGGGTTATGTTTAAAAAGCGAGTATTGGGTAACAATTTTCGCATACCTTCGTAGGTAGCACGAGCCATCTGCATTCCGTACACGTTGCGTGCCTGTGCAAGCGTGGTACGATGCCCTTCGTAATCAAACTCAATAAGGTTAGGAATATTTTGCCCCCAGGCTGCGGGTTCATTCATATCGTTCCAGGTACCCATAATCCCTACCTTCGTGTAAGCTTCAAAGAAACCACCCCACCATTCACGAACCTTAGGATTGGTGAAATCGGGGAAATGCGAACGTCCCGGCCATACGCTGCCGATATAATCCCGTCCATCGGGATATTTGGCAAAATAATTATTCTTTACTCCTTCCTCATAGGGACGATAACCTTTTTCAATTTTCAGTCCCGGATCCACAATCACTACCGTATGAAAACCCAATTGCTTCAACTCTGCAATAGTGGCCGACGGATTGGGATAATACTCAGGATGAAAGGTAAATATCTTATAATTGTCCATGTAGTGAATATCGAGATATATCACATCGGCCGGTATCTGTTTTTCCCTGAAGGTTCGGGCAATATTTAATAAATCCTTATCGGGGAAATACGAATATCGGCATTGTTGATATCCCAGGCTCCACAGTGGAGGTAATTGTGACCTGCCGGTAAGTTGGGTATAGTTGGTAATGATATCTGCTACGTTATCGCCAGCAATGAAATAATAATTCATCTCACCATCGGCAGCGCCAAAACTCATTATCTGGTCATCGGTAGAGGCACCGAAATTAAAATACGTACGATATGTATTATCTAAGAAAATCCCATATACCAGTTTACTGTGAATGCCGATATAAAAGGGAATGGTAGCATACAGCGGATCCTGATACAATCCATAGCCAGGCACATCGGAATTCCAATTCTGATAGGAACTTCCCCGACGATTGAGTCCACCGGTTTTTTCGCCCAGCCCAATAAACTTTTCATCGGGAAAAAGCTTTTTATAGTTGGTGACCTCCGTGCCCATCCAGCTGATGCGCAACAAGGAATCATCGGCATTGATTAATTCGCCTTTTTGATTGTAGAAGCTCAGGTAGAAGGGCTTTTTGTGTACTACCAGCCGTACTTTCGAAGTACTAAAAACAACCTCCTGATCATTGTCCGAAACTTGTGTGAAGGTTGCCATAGGAGCCATATTAACTGCGTAAGAGAAATCGGGCCCAAACTCATTTTTCACCACCCTCACCCTTACTATCTGGTCGGTATAGGGCTGAATTATTGCCCTGGCATTACTACAGGTGATGGATACACCCCGTTCCGTTACACTCACGGATTCAACACCACCTATTTGCTCGCTTATACGCTGTTGGGCAAATACTCCTACTGCCCATAACATCAATAATGATACAATCGCCTCTCTTCTCATAGAAAACTTTTTTTAACTTTTTGGTACAGCTATTTTATAAACTTTCGGGCAGAAAATGGATATCTAATTAATTTATTTTTCAATACCACCAAAACATCAATACATTGAATATCAAAAACATAACATCCGTGCCATTTTTCTACAAAATGCTTAAATTGTTGTTTTCAAACGTTTGCATTGCAAGCTTTCAGTAATTTGCAGTTTTTCCATTTTTTCAATCAATATTTGTGATATTTGCAAAAAAAAGAGTATGGACAAACGGTTAGAAGCATTTGAGCGATTGCTCAACATCATGGACGAACTGCGCGAGAAGTGTCCGTGGGACAGAGTACAAACTTTTGAATCGATTCGCAACCTTACCATTGAAGAAGTGTACGAGCTGGCCGATGCCATCATCGATCGCGACATGGACGAAATAAAAAAAGAGCTGGGGGATCTGGCACTGCATATAGTATTTTATGCCAAAATGGCCTCTGAGGAGAACGCCTTTGATATCACTGATGTGCTGAATGGTATTTGTGAAAAACTTATTCGTCGTCATCCCCATGTCTTTGGAGAGGTACAGGTTAAAGACGACACAGAAGTAAAGCAAAACTGGGAAGAGATTAAATTAGGTGAAGGCAATCGGTCGGTTCTGGCAGGTGTACCACAATCATTACCAGCCCTGATTAAGGCCAGCCGCATTCAGGAGAAAGTACGTGCAGTGGGGTTCGATTGGGAAGAACCTTCGCAGGTATGGGATAAGGTTTCGGAAGAAATGGAAGAGTTGCGCAACGAAATAGCCAACAATAATGCTCAAAGCATTGAAGAAGAATTTGGCGATCTTTTCTTTTCACTTGTGAATGCAGCCCGTCTGCATGGGGTGGATCCCGAAACCACTCTTGAACGAACAAATAAAAAGTTTATCAAACGCTTTAAATTTTTGGAAAATGCGGTGCGTGCACAGGGACGTAACCTAAAAGAAATGTCTCTGCAAGAAATGGATGCTATCTGGGAACAAGCTAAATCCCAAGATTAACGGCCAATTACCCGGATATGAACGATCTCGGGAACGGTAGCAATGCGGACGGGTGGACCCCAGGTTCCATAGCCCGATGATACATAAAAGTGGGTATTTCCTATTTTTGCATAACCATAGGGTAATGCATATACCCACTGTACCACATGGTTAAAGGGCCAAAATTGCCCATTGTGTGTATGCCCCGACACATGAAGATCAACAGGATATTTTATGACTTCATCCATTTGGCCAGGCTGATGATCGACAAGGATATTAAAGCTATTGGTATCAACATTGGCCAGTAATACGTCCAGAGGCATACGCTTCCTACCATGCATCCGAAAAGCCTGACGGTCATCCCTACCAATAATAATTATATGATCGTTGACACGAAATACCGTATCTTTTAGCCAGTGTAAGGATAGTGTTTGAATATATTTTTCCGACGAAACGATGCCACCAATATATTCATGATTACCAGGTACAGCAAAAACGCCGTAAGAAGCTTTAATTTTCCGTATAGGTGCACCAATATCACGTTTAAAGATATAGCCATGTGCTTCATCAAGCAAATCACCTGCAAGTATCACAATATCAGGATTTAACTGGTTGATACGATCAACCATACGTTCCAGCCGTTTTTTACCCACCAGACTTCCCATATGTAAATCCGATACCACCACTATCGAAAGGGGACGTGTAAGCCCAATATCCTTGGAGGTTGTTATCGAAATTTCCTTTAAACGAGGAATGGTCGCATTCCAATGTCCAAGCAACACAGCTAATGCAATAGCACCGAATATTCCATAAAAAAGCCATGTTCTTAAGTGCAGATATGCCTCAGAATCTTTTGGAGGAAAGAATGGCAAAAACCAATTGACCAATCGAAACAGGTCGAACAGAAAAAACGCAATCAATAGATATAATGCCACAATTAACCAGTATGAACCCACCCAGGCTACCATCTCATGCAGCATACCCTGGGAATGGAGCATAAAGCGACCAAGCACAAAGGTGGTAGCCACTAAAATATAGGCTGCGGTAAAAAACCAGAAATACCGTTCGCTATATGGCCAGATTAACCTTATTCTTTGCCAGACATAGAAATGTCCAATAAGGTAAATAAACAGAAATGTGGTAATGAAGATGAGAAAAGGAAAATTTTTCATAATTTGCTCATTGTTATCAATACAACAATCGCACCCAGAAAAAGTTAGCGAATGCGATCGGCCGAACGTACCAATTCCTCATCCTTACGAATAAATCTTCGGGCCAAAAGAACAAGTAGCATGGAAATCCAGGGAAAGAAAAAAGCAATTTTAAGGGTATAGTGTGAAAAACTTTTTGCCGTTTGAATAAATTGCCAGAGCTCTGAACCTGCTATCACAACTAACAAAAAAAATATTATTCCACACAATTTGATTTGAAATAAGCGATTACGAAAACTTAAAATCGTTATAATTGTTAAGAAGATATTCAATATGGAAAGGATGCTAAGAGCATAATTGTAATAAACAGCTACTTTCCCTGCAGTAAAATATTTTATCAGTCCATGATGAAAAAGCAAATAAACGTCAGTATTATCAGAGCTAAATGCCCCCAGTGGCAACAACAGAAACAGAAACATCAACAACAGAACCCCCAAAAGAAACAATGATTGAATGCGCTGTATCATGGTATTTAATTTTTTAGATGGCAAATATAATGAGAGGGTACGAGAATTTCAGATTTTTGGGTTATATTTCCATAAAAAAGGCTAAAATATCTATCACTTGTACAATAAATAATTTGTTATATTTTTCGCCCGCAATTAAAAAATCATCCCTTGAATTAATTAAACAGTTATCGAATGAAGATTAAGAAAATTTTGATTGCCAACCGTGGAGAGATTGCGGTTCGAGTAATGCGAACCTGCAAAGAAATGGGGATAAAAACTGTTGCCGTATTTTCGGATGTGGATCGTACGTCGATGCATGTACGATATGCCGACGAGGCGGTATACATTGGCCCCTCCCCCTCCAACGAAAGCTATCTGGTAAAAAGCAAAATCATTGAAGCGGCCAAACTAACCGGCGCCGATGCCATCCATCCGGGTTACGGTTTTCTTTCCGAGAATGCCGAATTTGCCAAGATGGTTCGTCAGGCGGGTTTAATTTTTATAGGCCCTTCCTCCCATGCTATTTCCATGATGGGCGACAAGATTATTGCCCGTCAAACGGCTATCAAGTGTGGCGTGCCGGTGGTCCCTGGCACTACCGATCCTGTTTCAAACGAGCAGGAGGTCATGCGGATAGCCCGCGAAATTGGTTTTCCCGTTATCATAAAAGCCTCGGCAGGAGGTGGAGGAAAAGGCATGCGACTGGTCGAAGAAGAAAGTCAGCTGGCTAACATGTTGCGAATGGCCAAAAGTGAAGCCATGGCTGCTTTCGGGGACGACTCGGTATATGTCGAAAAATACATTACCTCCCCTCACCATATCGAATTTCAGATACTGGCCGACCAGCATGGGAATGTGATCCATCTCTGCGAACGCGAGTGTTCTATTCAAAGGCGCCATCAAAAGATGGTAGAGGAAACCCCTTCCCCCATCATGACCCCCGAATTGCGCGAAGAAATGGGTAAGGCTGCCGTTAAATTGGCAAAAGCTGTCGATTACGAAGGTGCAGGTACGGTGGAATTTCTGGTCGATGAAAATTTGAACTACTACTTTCTCGAAATGAACACACGTCTGCAGGTAGAGCATCCTATTACCGAACTTGTCATAGGAGCCGACCTGGTGAAAGAACAAATTCGTATTGCTGCTGGCGAACCGCTACGCTTTAAACAGTCCGATATCGTGCAAAGAGGGCATGCCATTGAATGCCGTATTAGCGCCGAAGACCCCGATAACAATTTTATGCCCGACCCGGGACTTATCCTGCACATTACCGAACCGACAGGCTTTGGTGTACGAACCGATAGTTATGTGTATAAAGGCTATGAAATCCCCATCTTCTACGATCCCATGATTGCCAAACTGATCGTTTGGGGAACCACCCGCCAGGATGCTATACAACGCATGATACGAGCACTCGACGAATATAAAATAAGCGGTATTAAAACCACAATCCCCTTCCTCGAAAGAATCATGACTACACCCGATTTCGTCAATGGAAACTACGATACCCATTTTATCCCCAAAAACATCGACTACTTGAAAGAAAAGACGAAGGTAAACCCAACAACCGAGGATATTGCAGCTATTGCGGCATTTTACCACCACTTCCTTAGGGTTAACAAAATACAAAACATATACATCATCGAAAAAACACACGATTATTGGAAAAATTATGGACGAAGAAAAAATGTCATTCGAATCTGACGCTTCGATGGTAGCTGAATTACCTCAATAGGTAGTTCAACAAGGTATCGTAACTATACACGTCGAACTAAAAAAAAACATACATGAATCAAAATTTTGATATAAAAATTGGCGAAAGACTTGCCAGAATCAAAATCCTGAAACAAACTGGCAGTCGTATCCTGTTTGATGTTGACGGTAAAAAATATGAGGTAGATATTGCAGCGGTGGAGGCTGGATACTCGATACTATGGAATCAGAAATCGTACAACGTAGAGATTCTGGAGAGTGAAAATCCAAAACACATGGTCGTTAATACGCTCCACAACAGTTTTGAGGTTGACATTGTGGATGCCGAATACCGCTACCTCGAAAGTCGAAACAAGAACAAGGAGATAGAAGGAGGCAATGTTATTTCTTCGCCTATGCCAGGTCGTGTCGTTCGTATCCTGGTTAAAGAAGGGGATACGGTAACGTTGGGACAAACGGTTATCATTGTTTCGGCCATGAAGATGGAAAGCGAATACAAAGCGACCAAAGATGGCGTTATCAAGCAGGTGCATGTTAAAGAAGGGGAAGTGATAAATGGTCATCAACCCCTTATAACCATTGAGTAAACAAAGTATTAACTAAAAAAAAGAAAGATATGACTTTACAGGAAAGATATAAGCAATATGAAGAAAAGATGAAAGCCGCTGAAGTGGCAGGCGGTGAAGAACGTATTGCCAAACAGCATAAAGCAGGTAAACTTACAGCCCGCGAACGTATCCTTTCGTTACTCGATCCTGGCACCTTTGTTGAGATCGACAAGCTGGTTGTACATCGGTGTACCGATTTTGGGATGGAAGAAAACAAAATACCGGGTGATGGTATCGTAACGGGCTACGGAAAAATTGATGGGCGGTTGGTTTACGTTTTTGCGCAGGACTTTACGGTTTTTGGTGGAAGCCTCAGCCGAACCAATGCCGACAAAATTATTAAGCTCCAGAAAATGGCTATGCGTATGGGTGCGCCCATCATAGGGCTAAACGATTCAGGGGGCGCTCGTATTCAGGAGGGTGTTCAAAGTCTTGCTGGCTATGGCGATATTTTTTATCACAACGTTCTTTCCTCGGGAGTAATTCCGCAAATTTCCGTGATCCTGGGACCCTGCGCAGGGGGTGCAGTGTATTCCCCAGCCATTACCGACTTTATATTTATGAGTAAGAAAAACAGCTACATGTTCGTTACAGGGCCCGATGTTATTAAAGCTGTGACCCACGAAGAAGTAACTATGGAAGAACTTGGCGGTGCTACAACACATAATGCCACCAGCGGTGTAGCACACTTTATGGGTGAATCGGATGAGGACACCCTGATGATGGTACGTGAGTTGTTGAGTTTCATCCCCTCCAATAATCTGGCTGATCCGCCTGTTCAGCCCTGCGTCGACGATATCAATCGCGAAAGTGAAAAACTTCAAACCCTCATTCCCGACGATCCCAACAAACCTTACGACATGAAGGAGATAATTCTCGAAACCGTCGACAATCATTATTTCTTTGAGGTTCAGCCCTACTATGCCACGAATATGATCGTTGGTTTTGCCCGATATGGTGGTCGTTCTGTAGGTATTGTGGCAAATCAACCCAATAATCTGGCGGGTGTTCTGGATATCAACTCGTCGGTTAAGGCTGCACGCTTCGTCCGTTTCTGCGATGCTTTTAACATACCCATCATCACCTTTGTAGATGTGCCGGGATTCCTGCCGGGAACTATTCAGGAATATGGCGGTATCATCCGACATGGGGCAAAGCTGATGTACGCCTACGCCGAGGCTACCGTTCCAAAAATCACCATTATTACCCGTAAAGCCTATGGCGGTGCTTACATTGTGATGGCCAGCAAACATCTGGCTGCCGACATCAACCTTGCCTACCCCACAGCCGAGATTGCTGTAATGGGTCCCGAAGGGGCAGCTAACATCATTTATAAGGGTAAAATCAAAACCGAGGAAGAACGCCAACGTGCTATCGAAAATTACCGCAATACCTTTGCCAATCCCTATAAGGCCGCAGAATTGGGCTATCTCGACGATATTATCCTACCCAAGCATACCCGTATGAAAATTATTCAATCGCTCGAGATGCTTCAAAATAAAGTGAAAAACGCGCCTCCTAAAAAACATGGAAATATACCCCTGTAAAGGTTTAAAACATTACATGCAAGGGGTGCATTTTTCGCACCCCTTTTTATTGCAAGCAAATGGGGAAAAAATTGTTCTTCAATAAACCTTCAGCGCTGCTGACTGTTACATTATAAAACATACAACTATGGTCATTATCATTTCCTCAGCAAAAACCCTTGCAGAAAATACTCGCTTAAAAGCACCCACTCACACGATGCCCGCTTACCTGAAAGATGCAGAGGCGCTGGTAAGTAAACTCCGTACCCTTACCCCTGGTGAACTAAGCAAAATACTGGGAATCAACGCCCGTTTAGCTCAATTAAATGCAGAACGATTCTCACGCTGGAAATTACCCTTTAACGAGGACAATGCTATCCCGGCAATTTTCCTGTATAAAGGTGATGTATACAAGGGGCTGAACGTTGAAAATTTTTCGCCCGACGATTTGCTATTTGCCCAGGAACATTTACGAATCATTTCGGGGCTATATGGCATATTACGCCCGCTGGACCTTATTCAACCATACCGACTGGAAATGAGTACTCCTTTGAGTTATGAGCATTACAACGACCTGTATCAGTTCTGGACAGATAAAATTACCGACATGCTGAACGATACACTCAAACAGGACAACTCACCTGTGTTGGTCAATCTGGCGTCGAACGAATATGCACAGGGGGTAAACTGGCAGAAACTCAAAGCAAAAGTTATAACGCCAATGTTCTACGAACTTAAGGAAGGGGAACTTAAGCCAGTATCCATTTTTCTGAAGAAAGCCAGAGGGCTCATGGCATCATTTATCATCAAAAACCGAATATCCAACCCCGAGGAAATAAAGCTATTTAACGAAGAACGATACAGTTTCATAGCCCAATATTCGGATGACCAGCGTTGGGTCTTTGCACGATAAATCATCAAATATTCATCAATCGTTTGTATATCTGATAGTTTTCCAGGTCAAAGCACACCAGAAAAATTTCTTTAAGAGTAGTGTCTTTCTTTTTAGCATATTGATTGAGGACATCGAGGGCTATTTCGGCTGCTCGTTGCTTGGGGAAAGCATATACTCCCGTACTGATATTTGGAAAGGCAATGGTTTCGATTTGAAGCTCTTCGGCTCTTTTGAGCGCATTCTCATAGCATGATCTCAAGAGCATTTCTTCGTTATTATGGCCGCCTCGCCAGATAGGTCCAACGGTATGGATGATGTAACGGGCAGGCAAACGGTACCCTCTGGTCACTTTGGCTTCGCCGGTAGGGCATCCGCCAAGGGTTCGACACTCGGCCAGTAAATCTGGGCCTGCCGCCGCATGAATGGCTCCATCTACTCCCCCGCCGCCCAGTAAGGTTGTATTGGCAGCATTTACAATGGCATCAACCTCCATCCGGGTGATGTCGCCCTGAAGTAGGGTAATTTTGACCATAACGATGAATATTACATACGAATTTTGGCTCCCAGTTCCTTCTCGTACGCCTCCATCAGTTTTTGCATTACACGGTCAATTTCTTCATCGGTAAGGGTTTTTTCCTCACTTTGCAAGGTAAAACTGATAGCGTACGATTTTTTACCTTTTTCAATTTTATCGCCCTGATACACATCAAAAAGATTAATTTTTTTGATCAGTAGGGGTTCAACCTTTTCGGCTAATTCTTCGAGTTGCTGGTAGGTTACCTGCATATCCAGCACCATCGAAAGGTCACGACGCACCTCAGGAAACTTAGGCAATTCCTTGAATTGCACTTTTCGACGGGTGGTCCATTCGAGTATCTGCTCCCAGTCGAGCTCAGCAGCCAATACTTCCTGCGAAATATCAAATTGCTGAAGAATTTGTTTTTTCACAATACCCAGTACGCCAATCGTTTTTCCCATCAACGTATATTGAAACGCAAGAGAAAAAAGTGGATGTTGGGTACTCGACAATTTTAACTTGTCGAGATTAATACCCGCCTTACGCAATACCTGCTCGGTATAAGCCTTGAGGAAATAAATATTGCTATTGGTCTTTGGGGTAATCCAGTTGGGTTCCTCTACCAGACCTGTCATGAACAAACCCAAACGTGCGTGCTCGTGATACTTGCTAAGCGGATTGGTTGATGACTTAGACGTTTTAAGAAAATAGCAATTGCCAAACTCATAAAAACGCAGGTTCGACTTTTTACGGTTGATGTTGTATGCAATAGCCTCAAGAGCTCCAAAAATAAGCGTTTGCCGCAAGCAATTCAGGTCCGAGCTTAGCGGATTTACGATATATACAATATGGTTGCGATATTCTTCGAACGACTCATAGTAAGCACTTTTGGTAAGAGAATTATTCATTATCTCAAAAAATCCCTGAGAGGAAAGCATGTCCGAAATGTTATCCTGCTCCTTCAAGGGGTTTAAAGGATTGGAATAGGTAAGTGTAGTAGTAGTTTTACCCGAAATTTCCACGCGATTGTAACCATAGATACGAAGTATTTCCTCCACGATATCGGCTTCCTGGGTAACCTCTACGCGATAAGTAGGCACTTCAATCGTCATATCATCGGCATCCTCGCTTAAAATATTTATTTCGAGCGAAAGCAGGATGTTTCGAATAACATCTTTTGGAAGATTATTCCCAATCAACTGGTTGATGCGGTTGATGTTAATTTTTATCTGCCTGGGTTGTATTGGTTCAGGATAAACATCGATTACCTCCGAAGCGATGGTTCCACCTGCCAATTCTTTTATCAGCATGGCTGCACGTTTCAGTGCTACCACCGTAATATTTGGGTCGCAGCCACGCTCAAAACGAAATGACGAATCGGTATGTAAATCGTGTCTACGGGCTGATTTTCGAATCCAAACGGGATTAAAGTTAGCACTCTCGAGAAATACATTCTGGGTCTTATCGGTAATTCCACTTTCTGCCCCGCCAAAGATACCTGCCATACACATACCTTCCTTTTCATTACAAATCATCAGGTCGGTATCGGCCAGCTCGCGTGTAACCCCATCGAGGGTAACAAAAGGAGTTCCTGCTGGTAACGTACGAATAATTACTTTACGACCTATAATTTTATCGGCATCGAAAGCATGGAGGGGTTGTCCCATTTCATGTAGCACATAATTGGTCACATCCACCACATTGTTGATAGGCCGTACCCCAATGGCTGCCAACCGGTTTTTTAGCCAGTCGGGCGATTCTTTGATAGTTACCCCTTTAATGGCAATGCCCGAATACCGTCGACACGCCTCCGTATTGTCGATAATTACCTCAAAGGGTAAATCGTGATTATCAACCCTAAAATTACTTATATCGGGACGTTTCAACGCTATATTTGCAGTTTGTTTGAGATAGGCTGCCACGTCGCGTGCTACTCCAAAATGCGAGGCACTATCGATACGGTTGGGGGTAAGACCGATTTCAAATACCCAATCATCGACCACCTGAAAATAATCTTTGGCGGGCATACCCACGGGCGCCTGTGCATCCAGTACCAGAATACCCTCGTGACTATCCCCTATGCCCATCTCATCTTCGGCACAAATCATGCCCTCGGAAACTTCACCACGAATTTTGGTTTTTTGTATTTCAAATTCACCCTTTGGCGTATATACTTTAGCACCCGGAAGCGCAACCGCTACTTTCTGGCCTGCAGCTACATTGGGTGCACCACACACAATTCTTAATGGCGTAGACTTGCCAACATCTACCGTGGTAACATGAAGCCTGTCGGCCTGAGGATGTTTTTCACAGGTAAGTACATGACCTATTACAAACCCTTCAAGCCCGCCCCGAACCGAATGCCAACGCTCTAAAGATTCTACTTCTAAGCCAAGATTGATCAATATCTGAGCCAACTCCTCTGGTGAGTATTCTACCGGAAGATATTGCTTTAACCAGTTATACGAGATTTTCATGTAACTACTTTTTGTCGATTGCTATTTCAAGTAGGGCAAAAGTAAAAAAAAACTCATTGCCCGAAAAATTAGAAACTTAAAATAGACGAATTAATCAAAGGTCTTCTCAAGTAGGTTACAACAAAAAAGGGTAAGCTACTTATATCGCACCGCTACAACCGCCTACCCTTGCTACCTTCCGGTCCTGGGGGGTTCAGCAGGAGCTGGTCGTATAAGACTTACCCGCTGCAAAATTAATTAATTTTTCGTATTCTCATCCACAAAACTATTTTATCAGGTATTTTCATTAATTTTACCCAACTTTTAAAGTCGATAATCATGGAAAAAAAATCAATGCTCAAGCAGGTTGCCAATTATGGGCTTGTTACGGGACTTATTCTCGTTGCTTACTCGTTGTTCACCTACATTATTGGACAGTCTTTGAATAAAACACTGGGATATCTATCGCTGGTAATTCTGGCCATATGCCTTTATCTTTTTTCAAAGCAATATCGCGACAAAGTTAATGAAGGGGTTCTCACCTATGGACAGGGGTTTACGGTAGGACTACTAACAGGGGTATTTGCAGGAGTACTTACTGCATTTTTCAGCGTAATATTACTCACCTATATTGACCCAGGACTGGTCGACAAACAGTTAGAATTGATGGAGCAACAATTTCTTGCGAAAGGAATGAGCGAAGATCAGGTGGAAGCTGCCATAAACATGTCAAAGAAATGGATGACACCAATCTTTCTATTTATTGGGGGAATTCTTTCGATGGCCTTCTGGTCGGCCCTCATTTCACTGATTACCGCTGCTGTTTTAAAGAAAACTCCATCCCCATTTTCCGAGAATACAACAAACGAATAGTATACTGAACAATGGATCTTTCAATAGTTATTCCTTTTTACAACGAAGAAGAGTCGCTTGAGGAGCTTGTAGAGTGGATTGAACGTGTTTTGAACGAGCAGAAGATCGAGTACGAAATAATCATGATCGATGACGGGAGTAGTGACCGTTCGTGGAGTATCGTTGAAAAGATGTCCACAAGCCGTCAATATCTGAAAGCCATTCGTTTCAGGCGCAACTACGGTAAATCGGCTGCCCTTCAATGTGGATTTCAGGCTTCGCAAGGGAATGTAGTCATTACCATGGATGCCGACCTTCAGGACAGCCCTGATGAGATACCTGCCCTTTACCGAATGATTGTGGATGAGGGATACGATATGGTTTCGGGGTGGAAAAAATTACGACATGACCCCATTTCAAAACGCTGGCCCAGCAAGGTATACAATGCCGTTGCGCGATGGGTTACAGGTATTAAATTGCATGACTTCAATTGTGGCCTCAAAGCATACCGACAGCAAGTTGTCAAAAGCATTGAGGTTTACGGCGATATGCATCGGAATATTCCTTTTCTGGCCAAACAGGCTGGTTTTAAAAGGATAGGGGAAAAAGTAGTCCAGCACCGCAAACGCAAATATGGTGTTTCCAAATACGGATGGCAACGTTTTGTCACGGGCTTTCTCGACCTGCTTACGCTCGTATTTATCACAAAATTCGGACGTCGCCCCATGCACTTTTTTGGGGTACTGGGTTCCTTGATGTTTCTATTTGGTTTTATATGGGCTGCATTCCTGGGCGCCGAAAAACTATATGCCATTAAACACCATATCAAAGCCCCATTGGTTACCAACAATCCCTATTTTTACCTGGCACTGGTTGCTATGATTCTCGGAACTCAGCTCTTTCTCTCTGGATTTCTGGCCGAGCTGATTGTACGCACCTCATCCGACCGTAATACTTATTTGATCGACAAAAAAGTCAATCTTTAAAAATAAGTATTTTACTGTCGTGCGTACTTAACGAAAAAGAAATGTAATTTTGCAGCCTTTAAAATAACAGTATATGGGATTGCAATGTGGTATCGTAGGTTTACCCAATGTTGGTAAATCAACTCTCTTTAATTGCCTTTCGAATGCACGGGCACAGGCTGCCAATTTTCCTTTTTGTACCATCGAACCCAATGTTGGCGTAATAACTGTACCTGATGAACGGTTGATAAAACTCGCCGAAATCGATAAACCTCAAAGGGTAATCCCCACAACTATCGAAATTGTTGACATTGCAGGACTGGTAAAAGGGGCAAGCAAAGGCGAAGGACTGGGCAATAAATTTCTGGCCAACATCAGGGAGGTTGACGCCATCATTCACGTACTTCGTTGCTTCGACGACCCCAATGTCACCCATGTCGATGGATCGGTAAATCCGATAAGAGACAAGGAAATAATTGATGCCGAATTGCAGCTAAAGGATTTAGAAACCGTCGAGAACCGCATTGCTAAGGTACAAAAACAGGCTCAAAGTGGGGGCGATAAACAGGCCAAACGTCTGCTCGAACTATTGTTGCAATACAAAGAGGTACTATCGAAAGGACTCTCGGCACGAACGGTAGTACTTGACAATAAAGAAGACCAACGATTGGCACATGACCTGTTCTTACTCACCAATAAGCCTGTTCTTTACGTATGCAATGTTGACGAGGCATCGGTTAAGACGGGCAACAGCTATGTCGAACAGGTAAAAAAATGCATTGAACCCGAACAGGCTCCCATGCTGGTGATAGCAGCAAAAACCGAAGCCGAAATAGCCGAACTGGAAAGCTACGAAGAGCGTCAGATGTTTCTGGAAGAACTGGGATTGAAAGAATCGGGCGTTAGCCGCCTTATTCGGGAAGCATATAAGCTACTGCAACTCGAAACATTTTTTACCACCGGCCCCGACGAGACAAGAGCATGGACCTTCCTCAAAGGCACTAAAGCCCCTCAGGCTGCAGGAATTATTCATTCCGACTTTGAAAAAGGTTTTATCCGAGCCGAGGTTATTAAATACGACGACTACATTCACTATGGTTCCGAAGCCGCCTGCCGCGAAGCTGGTAAAATAGCTATCGAAGGTAAAGACTATATCGTTCAGGATGGAGATATTATGCACTTCCGATTTAACGTATAACCTCTTCTGTACCAGGAATTCCTGGTTTTTACAGCGCCCTGAGGACAAAAAGGTCTGCTATTCACAAAAAGCATGGAATTTTGGATTCCTTCTACCATTCCATATGCTTGTAGTGTTTTTTACCGCCAAAACCCTTTCTCCCTAAAGAGTCATTTTTTTCGAAAATAATTTTAAAAATTTTTCTTAAAAGGCCGGATGGTACTCGCATGTAATGAGCTTTCTACACATAGGCATGTACGAAACGGATAAATATTTTCATACTCGTTTGTGAATACTGCTATACATGCTCGTTTCATCCGAAAATATTTTTTAATTTTTTATAGTGGTCGGATGGAACTCGCATGTAATGAGCTTTCTACACGTAGGCATGTACGAAACGGATAAATATTTTCATACTCGTTTGTGAATACTGCTATACATGCTCGTTTCATGGAAACGTTACTGAAAAAATCAAGCTAAATTATTTCTTTAAACGACTTTGAGGACACATGTTAATTTTGAGAATTGCTTATTACTTGTAACGTCACATATATTTTAGACATATATTGCAGACACTACTCATATCCTGTTTTTACCGTGAAATATCCCTTATTTACCGAAAAGAAATTGTAGATAAGGTTGGGGTTAGTAATTTTGCTAACAATAAAACATCTTCCAACTTTTAAAAACATTTGGGGGACAAAACCATCAAATGAAAGGAATGATTATTGTTTTACCGCAAAGAGTATAATGAACATACGAAAAAACAAACTAAAACCCTTACTAATGAGACACATTTTACTACGAGGATGGATGACAATATTTTTGGGGTATGGCTCTCTGTATCTAATGGCTGGGGAGCTACCCTCAGAAAGCACAGCAAGCTCTGCCAAACTCAAAACGTTAAGCGGATACATACGCGATGCAAACAACGGTGAAACATTGGCCGGAGCGACCATTTTTGTAAAAAATGCTAATGTTGCCAGTTCCTCAAATATTTATGGTTTTTACAGTGTAAGCCTTACGCCGGGTACTTATCAGGTAGAATTTTCGTACGTAGGCTATAAAACCTATGCGCTGCAAATAGAATTAAAAGAAAACCAATCGCTGGATGTGGAGCTAACAGAGGATGTCACAGAAATTGAAGAGGTGGTTGTCAAAGGCGGCTCTACTGCCGAGCGTATCCGAAAACCCGAGATGAGCGTTTCGAGACTCGAATCGAAGGCGATCAAAAAAATTCCCGCCCTGATGGGTGAGACCGATCTGATAAAGGCTATACAGCTGTTACCTGGTGTTCAAACAACCGCCGAAGGTACATCGGGATTTAGCGTCCGAGGCGGTGGTATTGACCAAAACCTTATCATTCTCGACGAAGCTACCATTTACAATGCTTCACACCTGATGGGTTTTTTCTCGGTATTTAATAACGATATTGTACGGGATGTAAAATTGTATAAAGGCGACCTACCCGCCAATTATGGAGGACGTCTTTCCTCGGTATTGGACATCAAAACCAAAGATGGCAACATGAAACAATAGACCGGTAACTTTGGAATTGGACTTATCTCGAGCCGTTTTATGATCGAAGGACCCATTATCAAGAACACTACCTCTATCCTCGTTTCTGCCCGCCGAACCTATGCCGACATTTTTTTCCCATTTATTCCCGACACCGATTTACAGAAAAGCTACCTGTATTTCTACGATCTTAACCTTAAAATTACGCATCAGCTCAATAGTCGTAATCGTTTCTTCCTGTCAGGATACCTTGGACGCGATCGTTTTGGTCAGAAGAAACTTTCCGACTTTGGTTTTGGAAATAAAGCTGTATCGCTCCGCTGGAATAGCCAGCTGAGTGGAATTTTAATGTCGAATGTGACTGCCTATTTCACAGATTATTCTTACGATCTGAATTCGAATATCAACGACCGCAAATACTTCTGGCAATCAGAGATAAAAGATTTAGGCGCTAACATTGACTTCAATTTATACCCTAATCCCAATAATGAGTTTCGCTTTGGAATCACCTCTACATATCATACCATCGATCCTATCAGGGCATGGATTGAAGGAGATACCGCCAGTTCAAGTTTCCCTTCGCTTATCAATCATTCGCTGGAACATGGTATTTATGCAAGTCACCAGCTGAAAATTACCCAGGACTTTACGCTCAAATATGGCCTACGTCTTTCCATCTTCCAGAACATAGGTAAAACCGTACAAAACTATTTTGACGAAAACTATAATTATACCCACACCACGACCTACCCTGCAGGAAAGATATATCACACCTACACAGGTTGGGAATCCCGGCTTGGCCTCAATTATGTCCTGAACGACAATATGTCGATTAAGGCAAGTTACGCTCGTACCTATCAGTATCTTCAGCTGGCTTCTAATTCAAATGGTGGAATGCCACTCGATTACTGGTTTGCAGCCAGTCCAAACATCAAACCCCAGCAAAGCGACCAATATGCCATTGGGTTGTTACGGAATATCTCAAAATTTGCCAGTGAATTTTCGGTTGAACTTTTCTACAAGGACATGAACCATGTCATAGACTTTAAAGACCATGCCCAGCTACTGTTTAACGATCGGCTCGAAGGCGATGTAAGGGTAGGAACAGCCTACAGTTATGGCGTAGAAGTACTGCTTCGAAAAAATGAAGGCCACCTCAACGGCTGGATTAGCTATACCTATGCACGGGCAAAACGCAAAATCCCTGAAATAAACGCAGGCAAGGAATATCCTGCGCCCTACGATAAACCGCATAATGTCTATGTTGTATTGAACTACGACTTTACCAGATTCACTTCCTTATCTGCCAGCTGGATATACGCCACGGGCACACCCGTAACCCTTCCTGTGGGAAGCTTTAAGTATGGAAATGATCTTCTCCCTATTTATGGCGGAAGAAACGAATCCCGTATGCGCGATTATCATCGACTCGACCTATCCCTTACCATTAAATCGAAAGAAAAATATCTCAACAACCGGGTAGAAACCGAATGGGTTTTTGCCATGTACAATGCCTATGGACGTCACAACGATTGGATGATAAATTTTTTGAATGAAGATGAAAATGGTTCACAATACAAAGTTGCAGAACGCTGGTATCTGCCATTCGTATTTTTCCCAAGTGTGACATTAAATGTAAAATTTTAACAAGTATGAACATGAAAAAAACAATATATTTTACTGCCTTTACCTTAATGCTACTGGGTTGCCGCGAAAAAATTGAATGGCCTTTGGACTCAACCTATCAACGACTGGTTGTTGAAGGTAGTATCAGCACCGATACCACCAGTCACACGGTTATTCTCAGCAAATCTACCGATGCGTACGGACGGCAACCTATTGAATACATCAGTGGCGCGATGGTAACCATCTCCGATAGCATCCAAACTTTTTACCTGAGCGAGGATCCTCAGCAAAAGGGTCACTATCGAACCCAACCTAATGTTTATGGAGTAGTAGGCCGTACCTATACGCTCACCATCGAACAGGTTGATATCGATGGCGATGGCACATACGAAACATATACTGCTGTAACCCGGATGGTTAAGCCATTCCGTCTGGATTACCTCAAGCTTATTCCGTTTCAATTTTCGACCCGCGCAAAAGGCCATCTCCTGCAGGTTTATGGCCAGGTTCCTGAAGAACTAACCCAGTATATGCTTCACGTTTATAAAAACAACCAACTCATTACAGATAGCATACATGAGGTTCCCACAACCAATAATATCGACACCAATTATGTGTACGGCGATATTTTTCTATTTTTCAACGACCAGCAGGAAGATGAGCGGATAGCTCCAAACGACACGATAATGCTCGAAATGCTCGCAATCGATCTTGATTACTATAACTTTTTACGTGGCGTTGATGAAGAATACGGTCCAAAATCCCCTCTTTTCAGTGGGCCATCAGCTAATATCCCCACAAATGTCCAGCCTTCGAGTAAAGCCATGGGATATTTTGCAGCCTTTGCCATCAGTCGCGCCTCAATCATCAATACAAAATAATCCCGTATATCACCAGGCGATGGCGGTTGGGCAAAACCCAATATTTTTGTCTATTTTTGACAAAAAAAACGGTGAAAGCAGCTTACTCGATAAGTAAATTGGTTTACCCTGCAGCAATTCGAAGATTCGAAAAACAAAAGAACACAGTCTTCTTCACTTTTGACGACGGACCCGACCCCCAGGTGACACCGCAGATATTATACTTGCTTAACCGATTCGGCGCAAAGGCTACTTTCTTTTGTCTGGGACAGAATATTGAGAAATATCCCACCCTTTTTAACGAAATCCTCTCGCAAGGACACTCCGTTGGCAATCACGGTTATGCTCACCTCGACGGTTTCAAATGTACCAACGATGAATTTCTGAAAAATGCTGAAAAAGGATTTTTCTTGAGCCGATCGAGACTGTTTCGTCCCCCTTATGGACGCATGAAACCCATTCAATATCAATGGGCGAAAAGAAGGTTTAAAATCGTTTTATGGGATATCATGTCCGAAGATTATGACGAAGAAAAATCGGCCAATGAAATCATTGACAATGTAATTTCAAATATCACCCATGGTTCAATAGTCGTTTTCCACGACAGCAAACAAGCTCAGAAAAATTTATTTGAAGTGCTGCCCGTACTTTTGCATCGGTTATCACACCTGGTGTTTGAAAAAATACCCATGGACCTGCAATAGTTAAGCTGTTATTTTTTTGTTAATTAACAAGATTTAAAGGTCTTGAATTGCTTTTTTATTTATCTTTGGGTTGAACATTAAAAAAGAAATGCTATGAAGAAACTGGGAATATTTTTAAGTGCTGCAGCTTTTGTGTTAGCTTTGTCTGTTTCGGCCTATGCCGGCGAAGGTAAGGACAAAACCAAATGCGAAACCAAATCGGAATGCTGCAAAAAAGACAAAAGTGACAGCAAATCTGCTGAAACTAAAAAAGAACAACCCGCTAAGTAAAAAGGCAAGTAAAGAAAAAGTGCTCGCTTCGGTGAGCACTTTTTTTATTATTCAAATTAACCTTCAATGAGGAAAGACACTTTGTCGAATCGAAAAAAATAATACTACCCAACCAATTATTTTAACTGCACAAGTCCCCCCGAGGAAATTTTTACATGGTTAGCTGGTTTTCCCTCAATGGAGACAAATGCACCAGAGCTCACGTTACCTAAAATCTCCTCAGTTACACTCATATTGATACGACAACCGCTTGAAGCGTCCACCTCAACTGTATTGCATGAAAAATCATTTCCTTTTAAAAATGCCCCTGAACCTGCCTTAATTTTAGCAACCTCGGCAGAACCTTCCATACTCATCATGGCACCCGACGACAGCTTCCCTTCAAAAAGCTTGCACCTGGCGTTCAATGAAATATTTGCCCCAGAAGAAACCTCACAACTAAGATAATCAGACCTTAAATCGTTTACTGTTTTTATCGATGCCCCACCCGAGGCATAAAACCTTTCGAGATAGCTCGCATGCACAATAATATGGGGATTACTACTATGCTTACCAAACATTTTCTTGCGTATTTTAAGCACCCCATTGGTTACCTTCAACTCAATATCGTCAAACTGATCGTTATCGGATTCCAGTATCACCTTCTCAACCGAATCCAGATAAACCGTTACCTTCAACCCATTACTAACATCTATTCCCTTAAAGTTTTTCAAAGTAAAAGTTTTGGTACCTGCATAGGATATACACGAAAATCCTATGAAAAAACTTATCAAGAACAATTTCACAACAGTTTTCATATTGCTTCATTTACAGGTTTTTCATATGACGGAAAAGTTACCCTAAAAGTTACAACCTATCGATTAGCACACATACCATCCTTATAACATGATAACTTAAAAATGCCATAAAACTTTCATGCAAAAGTCTTTTGGCATCATTCAGTGGTAGTTCGTAATTTTTTCATAGACTATTGGATGGAGGGCACGCAGGAGGCAAGCCTACAAAAGAATTTTTCAGGCACGACGGTTATTGAATCGAGTTAAGAAAAAATATTTAAATTTGTTACCTTAGCGTCGATATTCAAAACGGAAAATGTTGTTATGGTTTTAAGAATAGCGGGTTTCATACTTGGTCTGATTTTACTTGCTTTAAATCCTACGTATGGGCAAGAAATCGATATTTTTACAAAAGAACGTGTGCAAAAATTTCGCATTCGTACAGTAACCCTTTTCGAATACGACTATGTAAATGGCAAGCCCGAGGCAAAGGGAATTAAAGCAGAGTTAGACAGCTTTGACACCCAGGGACAGAAAGTTCTGCAGATAAATTACCGGGAAGACGGCAGCATTATGAGCATCGCCACTTTCAAGTACGATAGCCGTGGCAATAAAATTGAAATATTAAAACAAAGCACCGACGATCGTGATAAGAGCCGAATGGTATTAAACTATTCCCTCTCGGTGCGTTACGACAGCAAAGGCAACAAAATGCTCGAGACTGGCTTTAACGGGGTGGAAGATTTCAAGAATGTATACAATTATAACCGCGAAGGTAAGCTTGCTGAAGTTAATTTTTTCCTCCGCAAGCGTCTCGATGAAAAACGAGTGGTGGTAAGCGCCGATGACCAATCAACCAACATGAAAATTCTGGATGGTTTTGGTACGCAAAAATATATGTTACGTTATAGTTACAACAAAGATGGTAAGGTAATCGAAGAAACCCGCATTGAAAACGATAATACCATTTCGCAACGAATCATTTACAACTATGACAAAAATGGTGTTTTAGTTGGCGAAATTAAATACATTAACGAAAAATTGCTCCATAAGATCACATACCAGTATAATGCAAAAGGCTTACTGACCGAAATTTATAAGGAAACCCCAGAAAATAGTCGTTTCCTTATCAGCAAATATGTTTACGATGAGAACGATCAATTGAAAGAATTTCAATGGCGCGAAGAGGCCAATAAAGAATTTTCGCGCAGCACCTATACCTACGATACGAACGGGCTCTGTAAGACCGTTGACAGCTATTATGCTCGTTACAAACGACAAGTTTTAAGCGTGTATGTTTATACTTTCTATTGATCTTTTGCAAACGGAATAGTGGGTTGGACTTCTAAAATTTTAAAATATTGGAAATTTACCGATACAGTGAATTACGGCCAGGTTATTTTCGCAAATCGATTGTTACAATTGGTATTTTTGACGGTGTCCATCGGGGACATGTAAGCTTACTACGCGAACTTAAAAATATTGCCTTGCGGGAAGCATCAGAAGCAGTGGTGATTACCCTATGGCCACACCCCAGGATGGTATTATTTCCCGACAAATCTATTAAACTGTTGACCACCCTTGAGGAAAAACTTTCCCTGCTCGAAAAGCAAGGAATTAGTAAAGTGATATTGATCGACTTCAACGAGCAGTTTGCGCGTATTCCTGCCCGTGATTTTATTAGGCAAGGACTGGTAGGCTTGTTAGATCTTTCCTATCTGGTGCTGGGGTACGACAATCATTTTGGCCATAATAAAGAAGGACGTATCGATGTGGTAAAACAAGAGGCCAATCAGTTTGGATTCAGGGTAGTACAATTACCCCCCGTTTTCCATGGGGAAGAAGTAATTAGCTCCACAAACATCCGATTGCACCTTGAGCTTGGTAATATTGAAGCCGCCAAAGAACTTCTGGGGTATCCTTTTTTCGTAAAAGGGAAAGTGGTTGAAGGCAATCGAATGGGACGTACATTAAATTTTCCAACAGCCAATTTACAGGTCGAACCCTATAAAATGCTCCCCCGCGTAGGAGTTTATGCGGTATGGGCAAATGTCGACGGCAATACCTATCCGGGAATGATGAATATTGGATTTCGGCCTACCATACAACCCCATCTCAAAGAAAAAACGCTTGAGGTACACCTGATTAATTTCGAAGGCGACCTCTATGGTAAGGAAATTACCGTTACATTTGTTCAACGCACCCGCGACGAAATTAAATTTCCAGGCATTACCGAACTCCGACAACAGCTCGAAGAGGACAGGAAGATAATTCTACAAATTTTATCTTAAAAATTCCCCAACCACTTATCAGTTTTTATAAATATGGGAAACGCTTTTTCCGCCAATTTGTGCCCATGCGGGGTTGAGGATTTCCTGGATGTGTTTTTGAGGATCAGTTTATCCCCCTCAAGATGCCAGCAATGGCATGTTATCGCAAGAAGCACAATAACACGACTTCGCAATAAATTCCTAATACTTTTAAGTGAACACAGCAGGACTTTTCACGCTTATTGCCCAGGATTTAGTAGTATAATTCTTGATGCATAAGAATATGAGGCCCATATACCATAGCCATTCTCAAGGTTAGTAAATACAGGCACTACATCCTCAGAATAAGCATCACCTTCTGTTCTAAGATTTTCCAGCATGCTATTTAAAAAACGAGCCAGTTCATCAGACAAATGATAAACTCGTACCTCAAGTTTATTTACAGATCGATCCTGCCACACTAAAATTTGTTTACCCTCGATGCGCGACTGTTCTTTAACGGTTATCACCTCATTCCATCCAAAGGTCAATGAATCGTTCGAAACGCACACATCGTTAACATATTGTAGTATTTTAACGCAATAATGATGGGTTTCTTTGGAGATGTTTTGAAATGCAAATAATACCTCGCCCCCCTCTCCTGTCCAATACGGATTGACTATTACCGTATCTATAACGGGAGTAGCTGGAATCTTTACATTTTTTGATTTCAATATTTTTTGGTTGGGGCATTCTATTTCAATATGGAAAAAACTATTGTCATTTAGCAATATACCTTCGGGTAAAAAATAATTGTAATCATCTTGCGTGACCAGGGTCAATAAATAGCTGTTATCGGCATACAATTTCACTCTCAATCCATGCACAGTGTCCCCTACATCTGTGATATTAAAAGGCATACTACGTTGTATTGCCACATGAACGTTATTAATGCTAAAGAGACCATGGACTAGCATTTCTTCCCTGTATGGAGGAAACCCCTTAGAGGTAGAGATAATCTGAGTTTCACAGGCCTCTAAAAAATACGCTAAAAAGACAAGGTATGCATGTTTAAAAATATATCTCATAGCTTACTGTAGGAATAATACCAAACAAAGAATATATAGTCACTCCATTATCGTTGGCACTTGCATACGCAGGATTTCGTCGATTATAAGCATTATAAATACTTATCTTCAGATTACGATCAAAGTTGCGTTTCGATTTCCAGGCTCGCATTAACAATAAATCCAGACGATGGTAGGGAGGCAACCTGTAATTATTGATACTTGAATAAATGTTATAACCCTCGAAAAATTGGTTTCCATAAAATTTACTTTGAGCCACAGAAAGTGGCTGCCCCGTCATGAAAACAAAGTTTAATGAAACCGACCATAGCCGGTCAATGGGAAATTTGCCTGTTAAGGTTATTACGTGTCGACGATCGTAAATATAGGGATATCGCCGTCCATTATTTAATTCGGGAAACTGACGATAGGTATATGAAAGCGTGTAGGAAAGAGTACCGACAATATCGCCAACTTCCTTACCAACAAACGCTTCTAAGCCATACGATTCTCCTTTACCATTACGGTAATAGGAACCCAAATCGATGATTGCTGTGTTTGTACGAATCGAATAACTTCGATACTCCACCATATTAAACATCTTTTTTGCGTACGCCTCGAGTCCGTATTCAAAATCATTGAATACCCCAAATAAACCTATTGAACCATGATGGGTCAATAGCGGCGATAACTGCGAATCAACCGTAAACCATATTTCCTTTTGCAGATCCAGAAAAGTTCGAGTCACAGAAAATAAAAATTGCTGATTCAAGGAATAGGATATTTTCAGGGAAGACCTATCATTAAGCATTCGTTTCACAGAAAGTCTGGGTTGGGTAGAAAAATAGTTTTTACTGGATGTTAAATATTCATCCAGTCGAACCCCTGCATTAATCGACCAATCATTAATTTTTATCTCATCCTCTGCAAATATTGCAACCTGATAGGCATGATGGATATGAGAGTTACCAATCAAGGTATCGTATTGTATGCCTCTTTCCCGAGTATGCTGATAAACTACGTGCGGTTTAAGGGCGTAGTAGCTAACGCTGATGCCCGATTTAATTGTCTGCCTCGACCCAAGGCTAAAATCAGTTATTCCTTGATAGGCCAGATAATTAATACTCGAATATTCGTTACGATAAAAACTCACAGAATCAGCGGACACCAATTCAAAATCGTCGTTTTCAAAGTCATTTGAATACCTCGAGAAGTGCATATAATTATTTAAAAAAATCTTTTCGGATAGAACACTTCTACTGCCTATAGATACAAGGTAATTTTTAAGGGCAAATGTGTTGCGGGTGGTATAACCAGATGTAGCATATCGTTTTTCCGACTTATTGGTATAATAATCTTGTGCCGTAAATGTGCTAACCCATAGTTTATGTCGTTCGGAAAGCGTATGAGTAATCTTCATATGCAGGTCAAATGCGTTATAACTTACATAACTGATACCGGTGGGGCTTTGTAAATCCATATTGTAGGTCATTGTATCGAGGTATTTGATATAATTGGGCAGATTAATCAGATCATAATAGGTAGTCCGAGCTGAAACAGAAAAAGTTGTTTTTTCCTTTATCAGCGGGCCTTCGGCAGAAAACCCCGATACGAGTGTCCCTATTTGCACCTTATATCTTCGTTGATAAGCATCCCCATCTTTCATTTTTATATCAATTACCGAAGAAGCAAAATTTCCAAAACGAGCAGGGAACCCGGCTTTGTAAAAATCGATATTTTGAATCCCCTCTGTATTGAGGGAAGATACAAGCCCTCCTGCATGATTGTACGAAAATAGGGGCGCCCCATCAATCAAAATCAAGTTTTGGTCTCTATTACCGCCGCGTACATACAAATTCGAAAATCCCTCCTTCCCCATCGAAACGCCTGGCAAATAAGTAAGGTTTTTTATGATATCCGCTTGACCTGCAAACATGGGCATAGTTTTCATCTTTGCAATGGGGATCGTTGTCTTACCCTGCAAAGTTTGTAAATACAGCCTTTCGCGATGATATACCCTTACCTCCTCCATCACCCTTGGTTGCAACGAAATAGTTACAAAGCTATCGCTCGTTGCATTCCAGTAGTAAGGCACGTAACCCAGATAGCTAAATTTTAGCAAACTACCCTTTACACAGGTCATGTTGAAATACCCCGACTCGTTGCTAAATGTATAACTACCCGCAACTGTATCGAGGCAATAAGCATACGAAATGGGTTCTCCCGAAGTAGCATCAATGATATATCCGTGTACTCTTACCGTTTGGGCATACTGACACAAGTATATATAGCTAATAATACCTATACAAACCAGCCTTTTGATCAATTGGCTATTCATGAGTAGTTCCTTCTTCATGCATCTCGCTTTTATGCTGTATGGAAAGGGGGTATTTTAACGCTAGATAGAACATATGTTTATACTCACCTTTAATGGGAGGGTTGGTAGTAAAAAAGCGCTGATAGTGAAACCACTGATAACCCAATTCAACATACTTAAATACTGTCACATTAACTCCATAAAACCATGCAGGGTTATTTTTATATTTTAAAGTATAAAAAAACCAATTGTCCAATGGCTCACGATAATCAGTAAGCCAACGCTTTAATAAGTAGTTGAACTGGTAACCAGCATCGACTCGTATACCCCAGAAAAGATGATATTCTAATGCAAGTGGCATTGAAAAGTATAGCAAATGATGTTTACGATAGGGCACATCTATATATTCTGTAATCGTAACATTTTGGAGTTCAAGTGCTGTTTTTGCAGATAAATTTTTTATCAATTCATAACGACCCAAAAATCCTCCCTGAAAATATCTGCCATCATCAAAGGAGTTCCAAATACTCTTATCCCCCACATGGTAATAATAACCTCCCGTACTAAATCGTGCACCAACTTCAAGCTGTCCATACCCCTTCATGAATGTCATTAGCAAAATGCCTACAATGATTAACTTTTTTGACAACATACGACAATCTTTTAGTTGTTAATACTTATCCGAAAAGCTATATGCACACACCCAATTACATACAGAATACTTAGATTTTATTTTTAATTGCGACTGTAAATTGAAGTAAGATAACTCTATTTCAGGACAATATATCATTTCGTTGCTTGGATAAAATTAGCATCACTCATATTTACAAGCCTTTCGCCAATTGCAAAAAACATATCGCCCCGAACATGAAGTACACCGTCGGTTACCCAATAAGGAGAAGTGACAGGATTAGTGTCTTCCTCGTGTTTACCACATGAAAAAAGTAAAACAGAGAAGAGAATGTTTTTCATCACATTTTTGTTTTAAGGCTTGTAAACAAATATAAAAATTATACCATTTACAACTGCGTAGTATGACACCTGAGCTAGCAAGTATTACCACCCGTGTACCCCGAAGACCTGGCTTTGCAATAGCATCGGCACGATATGCGCATCAAAGCATTTGAAAAGTAAAACGAGAGGTGTGTAAGATAATATCCTACCGTTGAGTAGGATACATGGAATTTATACTAAATCATATTAAAAAATGTCTAGAAAACAGAGTGCTAAACGGATTTCTTTAAAATCTTCGGATAAAACCCTGTCTGCGGTATAATCAGCATTATGCTACTTAATCGTGTATTTAATTGCTTCGTTTTATAGCCATTCCTGTATCCTCGCCGGTTTGATAAATCTTTTGTAATTTTACTTCCAACATTGTTTGTTTCCATGGCTGATTAATTTTTTGGTTTGTTAAAATTTAATAATTTCTTTCTCTTAATCAGCCGTGGATTTTTTTATTTTACAGAAACAAATTTACACAACCCAAGTCAGCACGTCGGGGTTGTAGTTGGTTTGTATCAAGTTCGTTTTGTTTTTAACTAAAAGAACACAGAGATATTATTTCACGCAAAGAGCGCAAAGAATATTTGTCACGCAAAGCACGCAGACAGGTTAAAACTTTGCTATCC
>ERZ795045.901-NODE-901-length-35707-cov-34.361943_pt1 | contig 35707 bp, 29 predicted proteins | sample MGYA00375129_ERZ795045 | MGnify/ENA primary metagenome ERZ795045 (study PRJEB30174, sample SAMN05720166) | activated sludge metagenome | isolation source: anaerobic digester from wastewater treatment plant | place: Japan | collected 2015-05-15 ...
CATGTCGTACCACCCAGATCGCCTTGGGCGGCCAGACCGTCCGCGGGTCCGGCGGGGCCGGCTCAGGCTCGGGCGCCTCAATTTGCGACGATTGTCCCTGCGAGAAACCCCACCCCGGCCCACGCCCGCCGGCCGGACCCTGCCCCCCGCCCGTACAACCGGCCAGGGCCATCACCGGCGCCAACCCTCCCATTGCCAGCAACCACCTCCGGCCCGCCGCGCGCCTCCATCCTGAACGCCCTACCATTCGCGACTCCTTTCGTCGAAATCCGGGGCATCATAACCCACTGGTGTCGGCTCAGATAGCGTTGCGCGCATAAAAAAGAGGGGCGGAAGAATTCCGCCCCTCTTCAGGTTTCCGTCGCTTTGGCTTGACCCTTCAAGCGAACCTTCTCATCCGAAGGTCACAATCAGGCCGTCCGCCGACGGCGGAGCAGCAGCCCGCCGGCCGCCAGCAACACCAGCGTGGTCGGCTCGGGCACCGGCGTGAACTTCACCGCACCGGCCGCCACCCGGTTTGACTTGTCTTCGTCATTGTTCAAGGACATGTGGCCGCCGTAAATCCCGACCTTATAGGTCGTGCCGGCCTGCAGCTCCACATCGTCAAAGGCGAGGTTCCACACACCGACATTCTTGTAATACATGTCCATCGTGGTCCGCTGAACCACTCCACTTGGCCCGGCATTGCCCCACGGATCAAGATCACCACCGGACATCGCGCCGGTGTAGAGCACCACCGCCGTGTCCGTCTGGCCGGCCGTGCTGGTCCATGCCAAGCTGATGTCGTACAGGCCCGTGGTGTCCGGCGTGAACGAGAAAATCGCCTGACGAGAAGGCCCATACCACTTCGTCGTGCTGCTGTAGCGGCTACCCGTCGCCGTGCAGCCGGGAGCGCCCACATCGCCGGAGCTGTCGGCGAATCCCGAATCACTATAGGCACTAAAGTTCTTTCCGGTGTCCCGGCTTTCGATAATGACGGAGCCGTCCGGCTCGGTCACGTAGGCGCCGTACACAGCCCCCGAACAGAGCAGGGCCACGGCCAAACTTACCAAAATAGACTTCTTCATGCCTGCCTTCCTCCTTCCGCCCAATCGCAGGTCTCACCGCTTAGGGCTCAAGAAAATTGAGAGATATACACGTCCAGGCGGTCGTTTTCCGCCTCCAGTGTCTCAGATTACCTGATTCTATTCCCATTGTCAAGGCAAAATTTCTGGAAAAACCCCGCGAATTCAATTCTTTAGGACCTGATAACAGTCCAAATTGTCAACTTTCAGGCCTGGGGCCTCTCACTAAATCTCTATCCCCCGAGGCTTCGTCCCATAAGGGTTTTACCCGGTTCCGTCCCGGTGTGAAGGTCCGAAATGACCGTGGGCGAGAACAAGCCAGCCAAATCCACGGACTGTGCGCCACGGCTCTTGAGCCGTGCGCCAATCAGAGTCGTCCCGACGCGCCCCCTGAACTGCGGCACATGCAGGGTAACGGCCCCGAAAAGGCGTGCCGCGGGATCGCACCTGGCCGTAAGTAATAACGTCTCCGGGGATCTCGGCCTGCCCGCTTGCCGGCAGACGCCCCCCACCCGGTCCGTTAACTGCGAAAAGACGCCCGGTCCGCCCGTTCACCGCAGGACAATCCCCGCCGCCCCCCTCAAATAGAGAGGCGGGGGCCGCTCAGCACGACCCCCGCCGGGGAAGACAAACCAGACTAACCTGCCGCTAACGGCTTACTGCGGGCAGTTCGCCGGCCACTGATCCGGGATGACGTCCGGACCGCTGACGAGCGCGCAGTTGATGAACGCGCTCAGGTCGTCGGCGTCAATTTCGTCATCCCCGTCGGTGTCGAAGCACGAGCAGGCGGGGCCGCCGAAATTGTACAAGCACGCCTGGAGAATGCCGAAGTCCTCCTGGTCCACGTCACCGTCATCGTCCGCATCCGCGAACGGAGAGTGGCAGGCGAACAGCAGCACCCGGAACGAGATCGGCTGGGTCAGGTCAATCTTCGGGTTCTGGTACGGCATCCCGGGGTCACTTCTCGCCGTGGTCAACCGCACCCAGCGATTGTTCTGGTCGCTGTTGAACTGGAACTCGACCTTCAGCGAGTTGCCGGGGCCGTCCGCCTGGTCACTGGTCACCGTGGAGATGTTCGGCCAGGCCAGCAGGAACTGGGCCGTCGAGCCGGAATAACTCGGCGCCCGGAACAGGGCCGCCGAGCCCACCGTCGGGGCTACACCCTGCGGATCCGTGGTATCGAAGTCGGCGATGGTCACGTCGCCGTTCTTCACGTTGTCGATGTAGAGCACGTACCGGCCGGTGTTATACGGCGGCCCGGCAATGCTCACCGCCAGGTGTTCGAGAATACCAAACGCGCCGTCCAACGCACCGTTACCATTAGCGTAACTGCGGATCGGGTCGGCGGTCAGCGGTCCCGCGCCGTCCGGATCGACTGGATAGAACGTCACTGTCTGCCAATTGGCGCTCGGCGTGATCAGCTTGCCCTGCGGGGCATTGCCGATAGCCGACGAAGCCCCCAGCCACTCGATCGCGCCGGCAGTGACGACACCATCGGCCCCAATCGGCCCGGTCAAGCTCGCATCTTCGCGAATCCCCAGCGTCAACCGAACCGCCGTGTTCTGGCCGGTACCGACCACCGGACCCTTGATCTGCTTGACGCCTTCCTTAATCTCCGGCGGATCGCAGACCGACTTCGTCTGGGTCGCCACGATGACCTTACCGGCGGTCAACGGGGCGGTATTGATGACCAGCCTGGTCACCCCGCCCGGAATGCCGGAACCGATCTTCACCCATGCCGACGGGTCAACACCCAGTGCCGGATCATACTCGTAGACCGAGACCTCAGTGGCCATGGGATCAATGTTGTCCACGGTCACCTGCGTGTTGCCCGCCTCCAGCGGCGTGGGCGTCGTCGGCGGCGCGGGGGTGATGATCGAAACAACAGGAACGTCCTCCGGTCGGCACGGCCGCGGACCGGGGTTCAGCCTGATGTTGTCAACCCTCATGGCGGGCAATGTCCCCCTGAAAGTCTTGCTGATGCTGTAGCTGGATACGTCCGTAGAGAACGCAATCAGCAGCGAATCGCCCGCAGCGAGCTGCGGAATGGTGGCAGTCAACACCACGTAAGCCTGCGTCTCCGTGGCCCCGTCCTGCCCCGGAGTCAACGGGCCGTTGTACGCGCCGACATACTCGCAGGACGCGATAGTGCCCAGGGTCGGGCGGTGCGAGCCGTTCTTGATGACTCCGACGAAGTAGGAGGTGATCCCGTCCAGGACCACCGGATCCGTGATGCCGGCCTCATCAATCAGCATATCCACTTGCAGATGGTAATCGCCGTCGGCCGGAACGATCTGGTCGTAGACGGCGTAAAGACCGTTGGTCCAGCCGTTATCGGTAATCCGCAGGCACTTGCTGCCAAAGAGCGTGCCCACGCTGCCCTCAGTGACGGCGAGACCGTAGTTGGACGCATTATACCACACGCGGTTCAAGGGGTTGATGGCCGGTGGGTTCTGAGCATTGGCCGTCGCGGGCGTCAGATCTTCAAAGTCCTCAATCATGCCCGCGGCCATGACCCGCCGCAGCGAGGGAGAAGTCTTGCAGCCCTCAACCGAACTGATCGTCTGGGTGGCGTAATACCGCTCTCCCAGGACCAACGCGGGAACGGTTACCACCACCGCACCTTTCCCGTCCTTGGTGGGAGACGTGACGGAGGTAACGACCTGATCCGGCGTGCCTTGCTTGTAGATGGTGACGGCGTCCGCGTTGTCGGTAACCCCAACGATGCGGAGCTGCGTGCGTCCCTCGTCCACCATGCCCGCAACATCCACGGCGGGCACTTGGGCACAGTCACCCACCACCACGCCCGCGCTGGCATCGGACAGGCAACTGCGGATCTGCTGCCTGGCGGTAATGGTGGCCCCCGCGCTCAGCGGGGTGGTGGTGACATCCACCTTGGAATCGCTTGAACCGTTGCCGTTCAGGTTGGCAATGCCGATCTGCGTGCCATCCGCATACACGGTAACCGCAGTGGCGTTGGGGTCAACGCCCAGAACGGAGACGGTCGTGCCGCCGGGGGCGAGAACTTGCGGCTTGGTGGCGTCACCGCTGCCCAGGACGGGAACAGGAACAGCCACGCACCCGACGGTCACAGCCGGCGCGTTGCAGGTGCATCCTTCCGCGCCGTTTACAACCTGCGTGGCGAAAATCCTGTGCCCACTGACCAGCGCCGGGACAGACACGGCAACACTTGCCGAGCCGCTGGCCGCAGCGGTAGCGATGGGCGTTCCCGGAGTTGCCGAATCCAAATCATACACGCGAACCTCCGTCGCGGCGGGAGTTGTGGTCTTCACACCCAGAACTTTGACGACCGTGTCGTCTTGAATCAGCGGCGCCTGCACCGTCACCACGGGGGTGTCGTTGCAGCCTGAAGCCTTGGCGATCCGCAGGCAGTCACCCATCACCCGGTCCCCGCCGCTATTCTCCTTGTTCAGCACCTCATTGAACAACTCCACCTTATAACGCTGGCAGGCGACGAGGGAGTAGACGTTGTTCTGTCCCGCACCCTTGTTGAGCGGGTTCCAGGCGTGATGGCCGTAGCCCTGGTCCATGTTAACGGTTCCAGAGCCGAGAACCGTGGTCCCGTCCGCATCGTAGACGGTATACGCCACCACGGGGTCGCCGTTTGTGGTCGGTCCCCAGGTCAAGTCCAGCGTCCAGTCGCCGGTTTCGTTCGGAACGAAAGTGTACTCACACTTCGCACCGGCGGACGCGCTGTACCGCGAATAGATGCCCTGCGTGGGGGCCTTGGTGCTCTTGATGCCGGTGTTACCCCATGTGCCCGCGGTTTCTTCGTAGGTTCCGTCCAGATCCTGCCTCACGACTACCCCTGGGGGTAGGTTAGTGGGAGGCGCTTCTACAAAGAATTCCACCGCCCAGACAGTACCCGCCGTGGCGAGCACCGCCAGGACAACCACTGCTCTGGCTAAAAACTTTGTTCGTCCCATAATCTTAATCCTCCGCTCCTCGGTGATAGTAGGGTTATCGCCATCGGCCACCGTTGCGCAGGCCGCACGTCCGGCCTGCCGGTGTCACAGCCGTTTCTACTCTATCGGTTCAATTCAAATGCCTCACCAGTCCGGCTTAGCCGACAAATGAGAAGCGTCCGCGTACGGGACCTTTGCCCGTGCGGCTACCGGCCACGCCCTGTATGAATACCTGGCGCAAACCTCTTTCCTCCTTCAGAACCCCCCCCCACTTGGGCTCAGAACTGGCAGTGAATGAGCCGACATGCAAGGCGAGCAGACTTGACCCGCCCCCCAGGATCCATGTTGAGGATATGCCTTCGGATCCTGTTCTTTCGACTCCTGCCTCTAACCTGCCTCCCTCTCTCCCGCTCCGGCTATCCTTCATGAGAGGCCTGCCGGCCTCTGCCCCCCGCCGCTATGCGCTTTCCCCGGCCCGCCCTACATGCCGCCATCGGGCGGGCCTTCGTCCTGTTTTTCAACAAACTCCTGGTGGCCTGCACTTGGGCCCAATGCCCTCGCATGCCGGCCACACGCCGGTGTCATCCTCTATCCTTTTCGCTTACGCTCATCATGCCTTTCCGGCACCACGGTTCCGCCGATCACCTCGTCAGACCAAGTAGCACTCAGCCTTCAGCCGACCACGCACTCGATCGCTACAAGAGCACCGGACGCTCGGAACTGTGGAACCGGCACCAAACCGTCCATTGACCCGGCTTGGTTAAGCCGCCTCCCACCAAGCCATTACGGCTGGTTGGGGTCGCGGGCAAAGGTGTACCGGCTGAAACCCTGCTGAACTTCGACGTGCATATCGAAATGCAGGGTGGCCGTCCGGCCCTTGTATCTCGGCGTCACGCCCGCACCGGAGATGTAACCTTCGCCCATGTGCCACGGACTCAGCGGGGAGCGACGGAGATTCTTGTGGCCGCCGCTGTTGTGATCACTCTCATCCTCCCGCGGCCAGCTCCCTCGCGGCAGTAGCTTACCGGGGATTTCATCCCTCCACCAAGGCCGGATGAAGGCATCCGCGATCGCATACTCCTTCGATGCCTGCCGGATGGTGTTTATCTTCTTGGGCCGGTAGTAATTCTTATCTCCCCCCTTGCCCTTCCCATACTTATCTTCCCAATCATCATAGTCGCGGATGCCTGCCTGGGTGAACCCGAAGTAATAGTGATGCGGTTTGAACTGGCCCCGCGTGAAATAGCCCGAGACAGTCCAGCTATTGACACAGTAATGGAACGGGTTTTTCCCTACTCCCCAGATGCTCAAGTTGAAGTCTTTGTCTTTGATCGGGAACGCCGGACACGACGCGATCGCGTCGGTCATGCTGCCCGAGCTGGTCGACTTCTCCGTGAAATACTTCCGCAGCAACGCCGGGAGATAGAAAGACTTTTGCACGGGATTGATATTCTTCGAATACAGGAAGATACCCGGGTGCAACGGGCCGGGAAGCACGTCTTTGTGCTCCACGCAGTACATATTCAGCGCACCGCCAAGCTCTTTGAGGTGCCCCTCGCACATCACCATCCGGGCCTGGTCCCGCGCCCTCGCCAACGAGGGCAACAGAATGGCCACCAAGAGGGCGATGATGGCAACCACCACCAACACCTCGATCAACGTGAATGCGGCTCTGGGCACCTTGGCATTCACCCTTTTTCTTGCGTGTTTCATCGAAGTAGACATGACACTCTCCGCGAAAAGTTGTACCGGAACTGAACCGGTTGACACCGCCCATTCACCAAAGTTACTGCCCCATTGGGCATTATATAATATCGAGCTTTAGTAAGCCTGTAAATAAGGACAGGTGTCGAAATTCGCCAGAAAAATGATCCGTTGCTTGAGAACGCCCAGAATCACGCGCCACAGCCACGGACACCTGCCTCCAAACCAAAATTGAAATTCGCAAAATGCTTCTACCGCGCGTTATATAATACCGTCCCTTCCCAACCAATGCAACCCCTCAATTCAGAATTCTTACGCTCTCTTTCCTCGCAGACGCCTTTGGGGCAGCCCCCCCGCCGCCCGCCAGATTGGTTCATTTCAACCACCCCCCGGTTGATTTCATGCAAGTCCATCGTCGCCCCGGCCCTTCCGCCCCCCAAGAACGGCCCGCGGAGAGGTCTGGCGGCCCCTGAAGAGGGGTGGCACGGAAAATGCATTACGGACCGTCGGCGGTGGCCGGTCCTGGCCATCATAAGACCGGGAACTTTCGAGGGATGAAAGATGGACACGCATCTCTCCGCCCTCGGCTATGTACCCCGTTGCCAAACCGTCGAGCGGAAGGTAAGGTAGCCGCTCCTGTGACAATACCGTCTTTCTATGAGGAGAGTTGCCATGAGAACCCCCCATTCGACAGCGGCCCGGCGGGCGGGCTTCACGCTGATCGAGCTGCTGGTGGTGGTCGCGATCATCGCGCTGCTGATCAGCATCCTGCTGCCCTCGCTGGCCCGCGCCCGCGAGATCGCCAAACGAACCAACTGCGCGGCTAACCTCGCCGGCCTGGGCCGGTCGTGCCTGACCTACGCCGAGGAGGCGGGGGGCTCCCTGCCGACGACCTACCATGACCCGAGCAAGACCCACAATGCCGGACAGGTCGGCTGGGGCAGGGAAGGTGGTATCGGTCGTCACCTGCCGGACGGGCCGGATGTCGCCGGGTTCGCCGGTACGAACACCGGTAACTCGCGCTCCTATTTCAAGCTCCTCCGGGGCGGCCGGCGGGCCTACATGCAGCCTAAACAGTTCATCTGCCCCAGCGCCCTGGGCACCCTCCAGCATCGTCAACAAGGCCCCGACATCGCCGATTTGAGCACCGGGGTTGAAAGAGGCCTTTATGACTTCGCAGGCTCCCGCACCTCGCTGGCGGATAGCGAAATGCAGGACTTCAGCTACTCTTTCGCCGTCACCACCAGGTGCACGCCCACCGGCGCGTCGGAGATCTTCGGCATTCTGCTGACCAACACCCAGGATCCCCGCAAGGCCCTGGCCGCGGATCGTAACCCGTACATGAATGCGATAACCCAGAAGGATCCCGCCTCCGGCGAACCGGCCTGGAACAAGGGCAGGGGAACGTACTACTACAAAGCAGACAAGATTGTTTCCGGCTTCCCGCAGCCGCCCAAAGGCACGGGCGCTACCTACATGAACGAGCTTCGCCAGAGAAAGGCTAACTCCCGTAACCACAACCTGGACGGCCAGAATGTGCTCCGCCTCGACGGAAGCTGCAAGTGGCAGGTTCACTCCAAGGTCGGCGCCGACGATGACTGCATCTGGACCACGGGCTACGGCGGGACTGCCTCGAGCGCTCCTCAGTACATGGAGACGGACGCCGAGCCAACCGGTATCGGCAACCTCCGCCCCAGGTCTAACTGGCAGACCGATTCGCTGCTCTGCCCGTAAGACCGAACCTTCCAGGGAAATAACCTGAGAATACGAATGGGGCGCCCACACACCTGGTGTGGGCGCCCCTTCATTTTCCAATACCCTGAACCCGATGCGCAACGACAACCGAGGCCTCGGACCACTCCTCCTTCAGCCTCATTCTTTGCCGTCCGCCCCCTCCGCCATCTCTTTTGTCCGCTCTACCAATCCGAACTTGGCCATTCGATAGCGCAGGGCCTCCCGTCCGATGGAGAGCAGCCGCGCCGCCGCCGAGACATTCCCCCCGGTCCGCTGCAGGGCCTGTTCGATGAGTTCGCGCTCCACCTGCTCCAGGGAGACCGGCTGTTGGGCGTCGATCGCCCGCTGCGCCCGCCGGACCGGATCTGCCGCCGGCAGATCCTGCGGTTCGATGGTCGTCCCGGTAATGCTTAACGCTGCGCTCTCCAAGGCATGCCGCAATTCCCGGACATTGCCCGGCCACACGTAGCTTTTCAACACTTCCCGGGCGGCCGACGAGAGTTGCAACTTCTCCAGCCCGTATTTCGCGGCAAGCTGAGCACAAAACCGCTCCGCCAGCCGCACCACGTCATCCCCCCGGTCGCGCAGCGGCGGCAACGCGATGCTCACCACCTTCAACCGGTAATACAGGTCCTCTCGAAACCGCCGCTGAGCCACCAGTGAGGCCAAATCGCGGTTGGTGGCGGCAATCAGGCAGACATCGAAGGGCCGATCGCGCGTATCGCCAATTCGCCGGATCGTGTGGGTCTCCAAGGCCCGCAGCAGTTTGGGCTGCATGGCCATCGGCAAATCGCCGATTTCGTCCAAGAACAGCGTGCCCCCGTCGGCCGTCTCGAACAATCCCGGCTTGTCGCCAGTCGCCCCGCTGAAAGCCCCTTTCTGATGCCCGAACAGTTCCGATTCGAACAGTTCCGCGGGCACGGCACTGCAATTGACGGCCACAAACGGCCCCGTGCGATGCGGCAGGGCCGCGTGGATGTACGTCGCCAGCAAATCCTTGCCCGTGCCGGTCTCGCCCGTCAGCAGGATGGCCGGCAGCCCCCCGCCGGTGCCCTGCCGAAAGCGCTCCGCCAGCCGGGCCACCTGTTCGCGAATCGCCACGATGGCGGCATGTTCCCCAAGGAACTGCACCTGCCGAAGTTGCTCCGCCGCGGCACTGCGGAATTGTTCCAGCCGCCGACGAGCCTGGGAGGCCGACAACACTTTCTCCACCGCCACCGCCAGCACGTCCAGGTCAATCGGCTTGGTCAGGAAGTCGGCCGCGCCGCGTTTCATGGCCTCGACGGCCACCTCTACGCTCCCGTAAGCCGTCACCACGATCGCTTCCACGTCCGGCGATTCTCGTTTGATTTCCTCCAGCAGCACCAGCCCGTTCACCCCGCCCAGGCGTACGTCCATAATCAACAGTTGCGGCCCGAACGCCCGGAACTCGCCAGCCACCTTCTCGCCCACGTGAACCAGCCGGATTTCGTGGCCCGCCTCGCGCAGCACATCACCCATCGACCGGGCCAGCGTCACTTCGTCTTCAACAATCAGGATCTTGGACATAAGCTCCGCCTCTGGCAGGGCGAGAAATGACCAACGCCCGCCTTAATTCGAGCATGGTCTCACCCACCAGCCTTGATTACGCCGCCATCATGCACCTTCCGCCACACGGTGGCCCCGTCCCGTTGCCTTTCTCACGTCGCGTCTCTGGTCCCACACGTGTTCACTTGTCCATCTGTTCGGGCGTCGCTCTCGCCAACGGGCAAATCCACATACACCCGGGCCCCACCCCCTGCTCGATTACACGCATGGGCTTGCCCGCCCTGGCGCTCCAACGCCAGCCGGGCCAGGGCCAGCCCCAACCCCATCCCCTGCTGCTTGGTGGAATACGCAAACTCGAAAATCCGCTCCGGATCGTCCACCGGCAGCCCCGGCCCCTCATCATCCACACTGATCCGGCAAATGCACTTCTCCCCATCTCTCCATCCCCCCATCTCTCCGTCTTTCCGCCCCTCCATCCCCCCATCCCCTTGCCCCCCTATCCCCTTGTCGCTCTGCCCCTTCTCCCCCTCAACCCGCTCCGCCCGCAGCACAATCGCTCCCCCTACCGGCGAGGCCTCGATGGCATTTACTACCATGGCAATCAGCGCCTGCTCCAGCGTGGCTGGATCATGAACACAAACCAGCCCTTCCGGGGGGACCTCTACGGTGAAACTCAGCTCCTTGACCGCCAGATCGTCCTTAATCGCCGTGCGAATCCGCTGCAGAAGCGGCGTCACGTCGGCCCGCCGGGGCGGTGTGGCCTCTCGCCGGGCAATTTCCATCAAACCCCCGATCCAGTGATTGAGCCGGTCTACACAGGCTACGATCTCCGCCATGCGCTCGCCCACATAGGCGTTCCCCCGTTCATGGCGGGACACGACCTGGGCCACCGCGCGAATGCTGGCCAGGGGGTTGCGCAAATTGTGGGCCAACTGGGCCGCAAACTGCCCGATCGTCGTAAGCCTTTCAGTATCAATGAGTTGCTGGCGATACACCTGGAGCGACCGCCGCGCCCGGTCCAGGGCTGAAGCCAGTCGGGCCATTTCCAGCGGAGAGTTCAGCAGCGGTTCGGAGGGCGGCTGGTCTTTGGCCAGGGCCTCCACCTGGCGGTTCAGCCGTTCCATGGGCCCCAGCAGCCACCTTCGCAGCAACCAGCCGATCACCACCACGTGGAGGCCGGCCAGCCCGATCGCCGTCACTAGCAAGGCCCATTGATTGGTGCGCTGCTGCTGGACCCCCTCGTTGAGTTTTTCCCGATTCCGTTCCACCACGTCCGCCAGGGCGGTCAGACAATCCCACACCCGTTGCGTTGTGGCCGGACTGGCTCCGGCGGGCGATTCACACTCTTTTTGCCAGCTTTCGTAGGCCGCCCGCAGGCGGATGATGTAATAGTCGCGGATGTAATCGACGTCGAGATAGTCGCTGACCGCGCCGATGCGCTGCTGCATCCCGGTCAAAATCCACTCGAAATCGCTCCCCTTGCCGTCCCCCTCGACCATGGCGCGGAACTGGCCCTCCAGACGCTGGGCGTCCCGCACCACGTCGTACCACACCAACAGGGGGCCGTAGATGTTGGCGGTCCTGCTCAGTTCATAAATGGCTACCCCGACAGTGGCTACGCTCAGCAGCATCACGATGAGGTAAACCATTAGCAGGCGGTGGCGCAGGGTCATATATAGTTATCTACGGTAAATGATGGGCTGGAGGACGACAATAGAAACCGCCCAAGCGGCCACCGGCAAGCAACGAGCGCCCCAGATAGCCCGCATTCCAGCCCCCCGCCCCTCGTCCCTCGCCCCTCGCCCCTCGTCCCTCTTGCAACCCGCCCCCCGCCCGTCTAAACTCATGCCGCCGCTAAAGGAAGGCGTCGGGACAGGGCTCTGCGGGCTCACGGGCGTCCAGGCTGGACTGGACCCCGGACCTTGCACCCTGGCCTTAGAGGACGGCGGTCCGTCCGCCGGGTACTCATGAAGTTTGTTCTGATCGATCGAATAACAGACCTGGTTCCCGGCGAGCGGATTGTCGCGGTCAAGGCCCTCTCTTTGGCGGAGGAATACCTCGCAGACCATTTTCCGAGGTTTCCTGTGCTGCCCGGGGTGCTTATGATCGAGGCCCTGGTTCAGGCATCGGCGTGGCTGGTGCGGGCCACCGAAGATTTCGCTCACAGTATGCTGCTGCTGGCCGACGCGAAGAACGTGACTTACAAGAGCTTCGTATCGCCCGGGCAGGTGCTCGAACTCACTGTGGAAGCAAAGGAAATCGGCCCGACCGGGAGTCGTTTCACCGGAACGGGCCGGTGCGGCGCAACAGAGATGGTTAAAGCCCACTGGTCCCTCCGCCATTTTAACCTGGCCGATGAGGATCCCCGGATGGGCCCGATGGATGAGAAACTGATCGTCCACGCCCGGCAGCAAATGGCGCTCTTGAGACGCCTCTGAGGCTCGCCTGGGGGGCGGGTAGTGGCCCGCCTCTGGTAATCCAGGCATTTGTGCCGGCTGCTTTCGTGGATGCGTTTCCTTGATTGTCAAGATGGAGGACATCACAAATGGCGATGAGCCGTGACGAGATCTTTGAGCACGTCCGCGACACCCTGGTTGACGCCTTGGCCGTTGAACCGGACGAAGTCACTGAAAATGCCAGCCTCACTGGAGATCTCGGGGCGGAGAGCATCGACTTCCTGGACATCGTGTTCCGTCTCGAGAAAACCTTCAACCTCAAGATTCCCCGCGGCGAACTCTTCCCCGAGGATCTGCTCAACAATCCCGACTACGTGTCCAACGGGAAGCTCACCGCCACCGGCCTTGAGCAGCTCAAGAAGTCCATGCCCCATGCGGACTTCTCCAACTTCGAGAAGGACCCCGACGTCTCCAAGATGCCCGACCTGTTCACCGTCAAGACGCTGGTAAACTACATCGAGGCCAAGCAGACCGCCGCGTAAACGGGTGGCACGGGCCTCCGGCCCGTGTGCGCGGGGCGCCGACGTCCGGCCCGTGCCGACGGAGGGGGAGGTGGGCGTTCCGGCCTGGCCGTGCGACAGGGCTTCCCGCCTCGGGAGGGGCGGAGAATTACGAGCCTGGAACTGGCAAAGGTACGTTGCGAGACGGCTGGCTGTGGCATGCCAGCCGTTTCAGTAGACGTAAACCCACCAGGGTACGAGGGTTGCCGCAGTGCGTTGGATCTGGATTGACAAGTTCGTCGAGTTTGAAAGCGGCCGGCGGGCCGTGGCCATCAAGAATATCACCCTGGCCGAGGATCACCTGCATGACCACTTTCCCGGCTTCCCGGTGATGCCGGCCAGCCTCATGATCGAAGGCATGGCCCAGACCGCCGGCATCCTCGTCGGAGAGGCTCGGAACTTTGAGGAAAAGGTCATCCTCGCTAAGATCAAACGCGCGAGCTTCAGCGGGTATGCCCGCCCCGGCCAGCAGCTTCGCTACGAGGCCACGATTGAGACGATCAGCCCCGAGGCAGCCATGACCGCCGGCACCATCTACTGTGACGGCGAGCCGCTCGGCCAGGTGGACCTGATGTTCTCGCACATTGACCAGAACCTGAGCGGTCTGAACTTCCCCGAAGAGAACTTCGTGTTCACCGAGGAATTCAAAAGCCTGCTCACAACGTACCAGATTCGCCGGTAGAAACTGAAAACTGAGAACTGATAACTGGGAACTCTAATGGCCCCACGACGCGTCGTAATCACCGGCCTCGGCCTCGTGACCCCCATCGGCATCGGCGCCGAGGCGGTCTGGAACGCTCTGCTCGAAAAGAAGAGCGGCGTCACCCGGATCAGCGCTTTCGACCCTTCCAGATTCCAGTCCCAGGTCGGCGGCCAGATCGCCGGGCTCTCGACCTCCAACGCCATTCCCAAGCCGTACCGCAAGAGCATCCGCGTGATGGCTCGGGACATCGAGATCGCCGTGGTCGCCGCCTACGAGGCCGTCAAAGACGCGGGGCTCAAGACCCGCTGCATGGTCGAACGCGGCGAGTGCGATGGCGAGCCCAACGTCGATCCCACCCGCTTCGGGGCCAATATCGGCGCCGGTCTCATCTGCGCTGACCTCAACGAACTGGCCGGGGCGCTCGCTACCGCGACCGACGAGAACGGCGAATTTGATATCCGCAAGTGGGGCAGCGACGGCATGAACAACCTCACGCCCCTCTGGCTGCTCAAGTTCCTGCCCAACATGCTCTCGTGCCACGTGACCATCGTGCACGACGCCCAGGCCCCCTCGAACACGATCACCTGCGCGGAAGCGTCCAGCCATCTCGCGATCGGCGAGGCCTTCCGCACCATTGCCCGCGGGGCCGCCGACATCTGCATTTGCGGCGGCGCGGAGAGCAAGATCAACCCCATGGGTCTGATGCGCCAGGAACTGCTCCGCCGGCTCTCTACCGCGCGCAATGACGATCCCGCCCGGGCCTGCCGACCGTTTGACGCCGCCCGCGATGGAACCGTGATCAGCGAAGGCGGCGGCCTGCTCATCCTCGAAGAACTTGAGCACGCCAAGGCCCGCGGGGCCAAGATTTACTGCGAGGTCGTCGGCTTCGGGGCCAGCAGCAACGCGCATAGCTGGTCTGAGCCGCACCCTGAGGGCCGCGGCATCACCCTGGCCATCCGTAAAGCCCTGGACGACGCAGGCCTTCAGCCCGACAACATCGGCCTTATCGGCGCGTTCGGCAGCGGCACCGTTCCCCACGACCGTTCCGAGGCCCGCGGCATCCGGGCCGTGTTCGGCGACAGGACTGCGAAAATCCCGACCCTGGCCATCAAAGGCTCCCTCGGCAACAACGGCGCCGGCTCGGGGGCCATCGATCTCTCGGTGGCCGTCATGTGCCTCAAGAACCAGACCATTCCGCCGGCCGTCAATCTCGAACAGATGGATCCCGAGTGCGGCCTCAACGTGGTCCAGGGCAACCCCGTAGACGCTCCAATCGACGCGGTAGTCAGCGTTGCCTACGCCCTCGGCGGCGGGCAGAATGCCGCGTTGGTGCTTAAGAAGATTTAGAAGTTGTCAGTTCTCAGTCATCAGTTTTCAGTTGGGGCCATCCGCCATCCTACTGAGAACTGAGAACTGAGAACTGAAAACTGAGAACTGGAGATATCTTGTGTCACGACGTCGCGTAGTCATCACCGGTATGGGTTGGGTCACGCCGCTGGGCGATGATCTCGAAAGCGTCTGGCAGCGCCTGCTGGCCGGCGAGAGCGGCATCGCGAAGACCACCCTCTTCGACGCCAGCACCTTCCCGACCACCTTCTCCGCCGAGGTCAAAGAGTTCGACCTGGCCAAGTATCTGGGTCCTGAAGACGCCGCCCGACACAAACACTGCAATCGCAATGCCGGCTTTGCCCTTGCCGCGGTCAAGATGGCCTGGGATGCCGCCGGCCTGTCCGGTGCTACCAAGCTCGATTCCACCCGGATCGGCATCTACCTGGGCAGCGGCGAGGGGCCCATCGACTTCGACAACTTCGTCGCCGCCGCCGTCAAGGGCTGGGACCGCGAGGCGAACGGTGGCCGGGGCGATCTGGACGCCCGCAAGTGGTGCGAAGTCGCCTCCCAACGGCTCAACGCCATCACTGAATTCGAGCAGGACCCCAACATGGCCGCCGGCCACATCGCCTGCCAGTTCAACATCGAGGGCCCCACGTTCAACACGCTGACCGCCTGCGCCGCCAGCACTCAGGCCATCGGCGAGGCCACCAACCTGATCCGCCGCGGCGACGCCGACGTGGTCGTCTCCGGCGGCACGCACAGCATGATCCACCCGTTCGGCGTGACCGGCTTCAACCGCCTCACCGCCCTCTCCACGCGGAACGACTCCTGCATTACCGCCAGCCGTCCCTTCGACCGTACCCGTGACGGTTTCGTCCTCGGCGAAGGCGCCGGCATTCTCATCCTCGAAGAGTACGAGCACGCGAAGGCCCGCAACGCCCCCATGCTCGCCGAGATCACCGGCTACGGCTCCACGGCCGACGCCTTCCGCATCACCGATATCCACGAGGACGGACGGGGCGGTATCGCCGCCATGCGCCTGGCTCTGGCCGACGCCGGCCTCGAACCCAAGGACATCCACTACATCTCGGCCCATGGAACCGGCACCGAAGAGAACGACAAGATCGAATCCAAGGCCATCCAGGGCGTGTTCGGCGAGTGGGCCACCAAGGTCCCCGTCAGTTCCGTCAAGAGCATGTTGGGCCACCTGATCGCCGCGGCCGGCGCGGTCGAGTTGATTACCTGCGTCCTGGCCATCCGCGACGGCATTTTGCCCCCGACGATGAACTACTCGACGCCCGACCCCAACTGCCCGCTGGATTACGTGCCCAACAAGGCCCGCAAGGCCGAAGTCAAGACCGCTCTGAGCAACAGCTTCGGCTTCGGAGGACAGAACGACACGCTCGTTGTCACCAAGGTGACGATGGAGTGAGAACTGAGAAGTGAGAACTGAGAACTGACCAGACGCGGAGGCCCGCAACATGGGACGGTTTGCCCTGGACCTGCTGGAACGCACGGAGAAAGCCGCAGACCGGACAATCCAGATGGCCCTGGCCCTGCCGAATAATGTTGCCGGCTGGGTCATTGGGCGGCAGATCATCCGCAGCTCATGCAGCGTCGGCGCCAACCTGGAAGAGAGCCTGGCAGTTCTGACCCGCAAGGACTATACACATAAGACCAGCATCGCGCTGAGAGAAGCGAGAAGAGACCCTGTACTGGATACGCAGAATTGAGAACAACATGCTCTTGCCGAACAAGCGGCTGGCTCGCTTGAAAGCAGAGTGGAACGAGTTGGTGGCAATCCTCGCAGCCGCACAGAAGACACTGCGAACACGTAAGTAGAGTTCTCACTTCTCAGTTCTCAGTTCTCACCTCTCACTTCTCACTTCACCCCCGATGCATGAGGAGAAACTGTGGCATCCACAACCAAGATCGTCAGCGAAATCGAATCCACCGGCGTCGTCGCCATTATCCGCGCGGCCGGCAGCAGTGAACTTGTCGATGTCGTCACTGCCTTGCGCGACGGCGGTCTGACCTGCATCGAAGTCACCATGACCACGCCCAACGCCCTGGACGTTATTCACAAGGCCCGCGAAACGCTCGGCGACTCCGCCGCCATCGGCGTGGGCACCGTCCTGGACGCGGAAACCGCCCGCGCCGCCATCCTGGCCGGCGCCCAGTTCGTCGTCGCCCCCATCCTCGACCTACCCACGATCGAAATGTGCAGGCGCTACAGCGTTCCGGTCATGCCGGGCGCCATGACCCCCACCGAGATCGTCCGCGCCTGGCAGGCCGGCGCCGATTTCGTGAAAGTGTTCCCCTCGACCGCCGCCGGCCCCGGCCTGATCCGCGATCTGCGCGGCCCGCTGCCGCAGATCAAGATGATCCCCACCGGCGGTATCAACCTCAACAACGCCGCCGAGTTCATCAAGGCCGGCGCCGCCGCCCTGGGTGTCGGCTCGGCCCTGGTCACCAAGGAAGCGGTCAAAAACAAGGATTTCGCCGGCCTGAAGGCCGCCGCCGCCCAATGGCTCCAATGCGTCCGCCAGGCCCGCGAAGCCACGAAATGAGATGAGGTGACGACGAAGTGAGAAGTGAGAACTGAGACGTGAGAACTGAGAACTGACCAGACACTGAGGCCTGCAACAGGGGACGGTTGGCCCTGGATCTGCTGGAGCGCACGGAGAAGGCGGCAGACCGGACAATCCGGATGGCCCTGCCGAATCAGCGGTCGGTTCGCTTGAAAGCGGAGTGGAACGAGTTGGTGGCAATCCTCACGGCCGCGCAGAAGAAACTGCGGACACGTAAGCAGAGTTCTCAGTTCTCACTTCTCACTTCTCAGTTCCTCAGTTAAGAATGAGAGCTGAAATGTCCTCGAACCACATTCAGACTTCTCATCCCATCCTGTTACTATCCCGGTTCCTGTTGCCCATCGAGAACCGGCCTGCCACAGAAGCCCCATCAGCATGGAGTAAAACCGCCCGCTGGCTGCCCCTCTGGGGCCTGGCCATCGGCATCCTCTACGCCATCGTCTATCGCGGTGCCTGGAAGTGGTTTGGCGAGTACCAGCATCTCCGCCTGCTGCCCCCCGTCGCCCTGCTGATCGTCGACTTCGGCTTCTTCGGTTATCGCCAGCTCACCGCCGCCGTGAGTCTCTTCGACCGCCGGCCCCCGGGCATGCCCCCCGCCGGTCTGCCCCTGCCGGCCACGCTGGCCCTGATACTGATCGTTTTGCTGAAATTCGCCATGCTGGTCGTCCTGCCGGCCGGCGCGGTGATCTGGCCGGCTGATTGGCGCCAGCATCTGGGCCCCCTGTACCCGGCCGTCCTCTATCGCCCCCTGGTGCTCATGCCGCTCTGGGGCCGCTGGGCCATGATGATGGCCCTGTGCATCGGCCGGGTCTCGCCGGACGGTTCTGACCGTCTGCGCCACATCGCCGCCGGCACGCGCCTCACCATGATTGTCGGCTGGTGGTTCCTCCTCGCACTGCTGACCGTCACCTACAGCAGCGCGACCCCCTACCACCTCGCCTACGGCGTGGTGATCTCCCTGGCCATCCTCCTGACCACTTACCTGGCCAGCTTCGCGCTCGCCCGTCGCTTCGGTGGCCAGACCGAAACCACCGTCTTCGCCGCCGGCCTGGTCGGAGAACTGGCCCTGCTCATGTTCTATCTCCCCGTAGCCAGAGCCATCTACTGGTATTGATCACAAAACGCGTCCGTTCCACCAGGCATACCACTCCCAACACCGGAGGTGTTGCCCAAACGAGGATCGTGGGCACGCAAGGGCATTCCCGGCCTGATTCGGTTTCACACAGAAGGAAGATGTGCGATATGAGCATCATGTCCGACCAAACAACCCACAACCAAACGAATCCAAACTCAACCCCAAGCTTCGGAACAACAAAAACTTACGCCCCAAATATTCATCACATCACACCTCAAGGCCCGCTGCAGCAGAGAGCGCGCATTGTCCGATAATCCTAAATGCGGTATGGAGATACCGCGCCCACAGGCCCATACCATCCGGTTGCAGGGAGGTAGGATGCCACCAAAACCGCGATCCAACCAACAATCCGTGCCAACGCGTATCCGTCACTCGCTATCGTTCTGGCTGGTTGCCGTGGTCTTGCTGGCCGCCACGCCGGCCAGAGCCCAGACCGCCGAGCCCACTCCCATCCGCTCGCGGGCCGTCGAGTTGCATTACCGGGTAGTCGACGCTGGTGAAGGGGCCAAGGTCGAACTGTGGTACACGCGCGACCGCGGGGCCACCTGGCAACGCGCTGCCGGGGACGGCGACGGTGCCAGCCCCTTCGTGTTCACCGCCCCCGCGGAAGGGCTCTACGGCTTCATCCTCACATTGACCGGACCTGAAGGAGCATCACGCTCCCCAATCGTCCCCTCTGACCCCCGAACCCAGAACCCTGAACCCTCCAATCCGCAATCTCCCGCCCCCCACACGCCGCCGCAGCGCTGGGTCTTCATCGACTACACTCCCCCGCTGGTGCAGTGGGATGGGGTGGAAGCCGCCGACGATTTTGCGACCCGCCGGATCGTCCATCTGCGCTGGACCGCCTACGACGATCACTTGACCGCCCGTCCGGTGACCCTCGCATACCAATCCTCGGTCGAAGGCGACTGGCAGCCCATCGCCCCGGCCATGCCCAACACCGGCCGGTATGACTGGACCGTGCCGGTTGGCGTCACCGGCCAAGTCGCCCTTAAGCTGACCGTCTCCGATCTCGGCGGTCACGCCGTCGAACGCATTTACGGCCCTGTGCCCATCGATCGCTGGTTGAAAACCTCAGTGACCAGCACTCCCACCACCCAACCCGCCGCGATGGCCGAAACCCGTCCGGCCACTGCATCCATTCCACTGGCCACCGCCGCCAGCCCGCCGCCCCCCGTGGACATCGAGAAACGGCTCAAGGCTCAGGATCTGCACCGCCAGGGCGCCGCTCACCTCCAGAGCGGCCGCTATGCCGTCGCCGCCGAGCGATTCCGCGAGGCCCTGGAGGCCGACCCCGGCCTGCTGGCCGCTCAGTGCGACCTGGCTGGCATCTACTATCTACAGCAGGACTACACCGAGGCTTTAGAGCTTTACAATTCCATTCTGGCTCGCGATCCCACGTACATCCCGGCGCTTCGCGGCGCCTCGCTGGCGTACGGGGCATTGAGACAGTATCCTCAGACGCGCGACGTACTGAAGAAGCTATTGGCCCTTCGGGACAAGGACGCGCAGGCCTGGTTTGATCTGGGCGATGCCATGTTCATGATGGGTGATACGGCCGCCGCCCGCTCCCACTGGCTTCAGGCGACTACCGTGGATCCGACGGCCGAGGCTATCATCCGAAAGGCCAAGCGCCGGCTGGAACTCTACGGCGCCGACAGCGACGCCGCCCCCCGCTGAGCCCGAAGTGTCGGCGAGGGAATAGTTCGCCCCCGTCGCGTGCCACGGGCCGGGCCACAGGCGCATGGGTGGGATCATTGAGATGCTGTTCCCTGAGCGGGCAAGGCGCCAAGCCTGATGGGGCTGACAATGCGGCTTCCGCAGCGAAGAGCGCGGGCCGGCACTGCTCAAGAGCAGTGGCACACACCCTCTCCCCCGGCAAGAGGCAGCAAGATGAATCCAGCCCCGGGGCGGGGGCGACAGATGGATGCGTGAAAGGGCATCAGGATTTGACCTGCTCTATGGCAACTGGCAAGAAAAAAGACACTGCCGTCCCGGCTCCCGTCTACGCGGTCTTTGGGCACGAGGCGTTTCTCAAGCGCCAGGGGCTGGCCCGTATCACCGACCAGGTTCTTGGCAAAGCCGATCGCGCCCTGTCGCTGAGCGAATATGAAGGGCCGTCCGCGGAACTGGCTCCGGTGATGGACGATCTGCGGACGCTCCCGTTTCTGGCTGAGCGACGGCTGGTGATCGTCCGCGAGGCGGACACGTTCATCACGCGCTTCCGCACCGACTTGGAGGAGTACGCCGATCATCCCAGTGCCACCGGTGTCCTCGTGCTGGAATGCAAGAGCCTGGCCGCCAATACCCGGCTCTACAAGAAGATCGCCGCCCTGGGCGGTCTCGTGCCTTGCGAGGCGGTCAAGGCCAACGCGATCGGGGGCTGGCTGGTGGCCCGCTGCCGGGATGGATACGGTCTTCAGCTCGATTCCGCCGCTGCAAGCCTGCTGGTCCATCTGGTGGGCAACGATCTGGGCCTGCTGGACGGCGAACTCTGGAAGCTCTCGCTCTACGTGGGCGAGCGCAAGCGAATTACGACCGCCGACGTGGAAGCCCTCGTCGGCCACCAGCGCGAAGAGGAGATCTGGGGCATCATGTCGGCCATGGCCGCCGGCGACGAGTCGCGTGCCCTCACGCTCTGGGAGCAGGTCTGGCAAACGGACAAGGCCGCGGAGGCCCGTGCCGTGGCCGGCATTGCCTACAAAGTCCGGCAACTGCTCAACGCCAAGAAGGCTCAGGAGGCGGGTGCCTCCATTAACGAGCTGGGCAAGATGCTGATGATCTGGGGCAATCCCCAGCGCGTGCAGGCCGAGTTGAGCGCCTTTTCGGCCCCACAGCTTGAACGCATGTTATGCCAACTGCTGGAGGCCGACGTGGCTGCCAAGAGTGGCGGCGCCAGCGTGCAGTCTTCCATCGAAGCGCTGATCGTCAACGTCTGCCGTGCCAAACGCGCCCGGCAAGTGGCCGGAAGATGACATCGGAGGGCGGGCCCTCAGCCGGGAGCGCAAACAAGGGCGTTGGGCCCCGTCGCGTACGACGGACTGAGCCCGAAGCGCAAGCGAGGGAATCGGGGGGCGGGCATCTTGCCCGCCTTCGAGGGCAGAGACGGACAGCGGGTAAGCCAGATGCCGGGAGGCCAGGTTTCCGAACTTGGGCTCGCGATTTCGGAGGCCGTGGCCGCGGCTCAAGGCCTGAGCGAAGCGACGGTGTTGAGGCGAGGAAATCGCAAACCCACCTCTGAAGAGGTGGGCCACCCATCGGAAAGAGGTGGGCCACCCATCCGGCAAGCCGCCGGCAGGTGAGCGGGCCATCAGCCGAGAGCGCAAGGGCGTTTGGCCCCGTCGCGTACAACGGATTGAGCCCGAAGCGCAAGCGAGGGAATCGGAGGGCGGGCATCCTGCCCGCCTTCGAGGGTAGAACCGATCAGACGGCGGGCGAGACGCCCGCCCCCCCAGGAACGGCCGGAGGCCGTCGGGAGTCGAACATGAAGGCAGCATGGATGCGCAAGACGATTTCATCACTTGTCACTCACCACCCATCACCCAAGACCCAACACTCAGTACTCAGTACTCAGCACTTTCCACTTCTTCTTCCCACCGTTCCTCTCCTCTTCGCCATCCTGGTCTTTGCTATTCTGATCCCGTCCGCTTGCGGTCCGCAGGCCGAGACCGGCTGGGCGGATCTCTACCGGGCCCGCCAGGCCGAGCCGGCTCCCGTTCCGCCGGCCTCGCCAGCCACCGCGGACACGGCACAAGAGCCCGCCGACCAAGCCGGCGTGGACCCGCGCGTTCAGGATTTCGTAGCTCGCTTTCCCGCTGATGATCGCGACCGGCAAGGCCGTCCGGCTCCCAGCCGATCATCCACCCCCGACAGCGCTCAAACCTCTCAGACGCCATCCAGTGAATCGCCAACGGCCGCTCCGTCAGTCGCGGCCGGACAGCCAACGCCGGCCGCCCCGACGCCCGCACCCGAGCAAAAACCACTCGCAGCTCCCGCCCCGGCCGCTAACCGCCCCGTCGTGCAGGCGATGCGCCCGGTCGAACCGCCCCAGCCCCAAGCCGAGCCCCCAGCCAGCCCCCAACCGCTGAAGAATCCGCCACCCGTAGCTTCTCCAGAATCGCGCCAGCCGCGCGTCGAGTTGATCGACGTCCGCCCCGCCCCGGCCACGGCAACGCCGGCCAGTCCTGTCGAGCAGGCCTCGCCGGCCAACCAACCCGTGCTGGGGCCCACTGCCGGCCGCCCCGCTGATCTGACCGCCGTCGTGGCCGAACTGGAAGAATCCGTCAAAGCCCACCCTGAGCACCTTGATGACCAGTTCCGCCTCCGCCTGCTCTACCTGGCCACCGGCCAGGACGAGAAGGCCGTCGGTCCGGTCGTGGCCGCCGATCCGGTCCAGGCCAACCTGACCACCGCCCTCTTCCAGGTGATCTCCACGGCCAAGACGGCCATCCGCCAGCCGACCTCCTCGCCGGCGCCGGCCCTGGCTGCCGTGGATGAGTTGCGCCGGCTGCTCGGCCAGCAGACGCCGGTGATCATCCCCAAGATCGCCCTGGTCACGCGGGTCAACAGCTTCGGCGACTATGAGGCGGTCCAGCCGCCCCGCTTCCCGGCCGGACAGGGCGTGCACGTGTACCTCTATACAGAGGTCGCCAACTTCCGCTCCGAGCCGACCTCTGACGGCCGGCTCCGCACACTGCTGGCCGAGAAGGTCGAGATTTTCGACGCCGCCGGCAAGGTCATCTGGCAACAGACCGCCGACACCATCGAGGATAAAGTCCTCACCCCCCGCCGGGACTTCTTTATCCCACTGGAGATCCGCCTGCCACCGGAGACTCCCCCCGGCGAATACACCCTCAAGGTCACCATCGAGGACAAGCTCGGGGCCACCACGGACCAGCAGCGGATGACGTTGATGATTGGGGATTAGTCGGTTGTCAGTGGTCAGTTGTCAGTTGTGGGAGGCATCGGAAACGTCCGAGCCGTCCGATCGGTCGGATCTGTCGGATCAGTCCGATCGGACGGCACAACTGGCCGGTCTGGCTCACCTCTCACTTCTCACTTTCCCCCGAGGTGGCTAAACTGCCTTACGCCATGAGCAGTGTAAAAGTCACCATCCTCGGCAGCGGGACCTCCCACGGCGTGCCCATGATCGGCTGCGACTGCCCGGTGTGCACCTCGCCCGATCCGCGCGACAAGCGGACCCGTTCGAGCATCCTCATCGAAACCGCCGGCCAGAGCATCCTCGTGGATACGACGCCCGAGCTGCGCGTGCAGTGCCTGGCCTGCAACGTCCGGCGGGTGGACGCCGTCCTCTATACCCACGCCCACGCCGACCACGTCACCGGCATGGACGACCTCCGGCGGTTCAACCATCTTCAGAGCGGCCCGATCACCTGCTACGCCGACGCCCACACCGGGGCCATCCTGAAGCGTATGTTTTCCTACGCCTTCAATCACGACCCCAACTACGTCAGCGCCATACCGCAACTGAACCTCGCCCCCATCGACGGGCCGCTCGAACTGAACGGCGTCCGGATCATCCCCATCCGTCTGTTCCACGGCGAACTGCCGGTGCTGGGCTTCCGCGTCGGCCGGTTCGCCTATTGCACCGACGTAAGCCGCATCCCGGACGAGTCGTTCGAACTGCTTCGCGGCCTGGAGGTGCTGGTCCTGGATGCGCTTCGCCGCCGTCCGCACCCGACGCACTTCAACCTCGAACAGGCGGTCGAGACCGCCGGCCGGATCGCCGCCGACCAGACCTACTTCACACACATCGCCCATGAACTGGGCCACGAAGCCACCAACGTCGAACTGCCGCGCAATATGGCACTGGGGTACGACGGACAAGTTATCGATTCGATCGGGGACTGAGCACGCGGGTCGGGACAATAGACCCGACAACCTGCTGATCGCCGGGTCCGTGACGGCCTCGGAGCGGAGAAGCACCAATTCTGAGCCCGAAGCGTCTGAGCCTTGAGCGCCTGAGCCCGAAGCGCAAGCGAGGGCCCGGTGAAGCTCGCTCAGTATTCCCTCGCTTGCGCTTCGGGCTCATACGCTTCGGGCTCGATCGGCTCCGCTTCGGGCCCATGCGCTTCGGGCTCAATCGGCCGCCGCCGTTCCTGTCACGAACCCCTGGCCGACCTGCCTGGCTGGTAAGATTCTCCCCCTGGGGCGACAATACCCTGTGTAGGGCCTGCATAGGGCAGATCGCACTGGCGTAATGCCCAAAGGACGAATCGTCGCGATGATCACACAGCCTGCCATCAATAGCGCATCGGAGCCTTCGCCGGCGGCGACCGGCCTGAACGTGCCGGATGACGCCTGCTGCCTGACGTGCGGATACAGCCTGCGCGGATTGCGGGAGGCTCGCTGGCCCGTGGGCTCGAACAGGGGCCGCGGGCACTCTCCAGGGACGAATACAACCCCGCACACGACCGCTTGCTGCTGCTGGTCATCCTGCTGTCGTGGGTCGCAGCGATAGCTGGTTTACCGGCCATTCTGCATGCAATGACGTTTGTTCGTGATCTGAAGGCGTCCTGGAACTGGACTCCCGGCGCACTGATCGGCCACGTCGGCAGCCTTATAGGGCTGGTTATGGCCATCTGGGCGCCCTTTGCCCTCATGCGGATGTGGCGTCAGCCCGGCCGCAAGCGGGCGACCGTCCTCTGGCTGTGTGGGCTTGCGACTGTTTCGCTGGTGATCCTCCGCGGCGCCGCAGTACCGATACCGGGAGTAGCCCCCGGCGGGATCGGAGCGGCCCGGTATCTCCCATTCATTGAGTTCTTGGCGTTCTCAGGGCTCCCGATCCTGGCGGTCTTGGCAGCCGCCTTCTGCCCGTCCAGGCCACGAAGATTCAGATCCAGGAGATCCAAAGTGATTCGTCTCTGTCGCGACAGTGAGTTCGAAACCATCTTCGACATCATCAACGACGCGGCCGTTGCCTATAAAGGCATCATCCCCGCCGACCGCTGGCATGAGCCGTATATGCCACGTGAAGAGCTTCGCCAGCAGATGGCCGAAGGCGTGGTCTTCTGGGGCTACGAAGAGGGCGGCGAACTGATCGGCGTCATGGGCATCCAGCACGTCAAAGACGTCACCCTGATCCGGCACGCCTACGTGCGCACGAAACATCGCCAACACGGCATCGGCGGCAAGCTGCTCGCGCACCTGCGAACGCTCACCGACCGCCCGGTGCTCATCGGCACCTGGGCCGCCGCCACGTGGGCTATTCGCTTCTACCAGAAACACGGCTTTCGCCTGGTCACCCCCGAAGAGAAAGACCGCCTGCTGCGCAAGTACTGGAACATCCCCGAGCGGCAGGTTGAAACATCGGTCGTTCTAGCCGATGAGAACTGGTTCCGTTCACAAAGCCATTAACGCGTAGGTCGGGTCAGCAGACCCGACGTCCACGCTGCATGTCAGACTTACTGGAGTGGCTTGCCCGGCTGGAAAGGCGCTCCACATTCCGGGCATCGCGGCTCGGGCAGACCTGTCAGGCAGTAACCACACTTTGCGCAGTGGTTAGGTCGTGGCCGAGGACCAAGGGGAAACATCACGCGTATGGCCAGCCCAACCCCGACCATCTGCCCAACCACATAACCCACGAACAGGATCAGCACTCCCTTTGGATACGCCAGATAGACCAGACCAGCCGATACCCACGTGCAGAGCGACTGCGTGACACAGGCGAGCAACAGGCGGTCCAGTCTGCTCATGTATTGGTGGCCGACCTGCCCGATAACCGCCCCAGGCATGAGGCCGAGCATGCCCGCGAACAGGAGGGCTATAGTTGAAGGGGGCCACCCAAAGACGAAGGCAACGGCAATGACGTTAAACACGGCAGCAAGGCACAATCCGAGCACAAAACGCATCGGAGACTCCTACCCGCCGACCCCGATTGCCGTCGCCGCCGCGTAGTTCTCCGTGTGCGTGATGGAGATGAGGATCTGCGTGATGCCCAGCGATTCGGCGATGCGCTGGCACTCGTCCCGGAGTGTCACGTACGGCCGGCCGGCAGAGTCGTTGAGCACTTCCATGTCTCGCCAGGCGATCCGGCCGCGCCAGCCGGTGCCAAGCACCTTGAGGATGGCCTCCTTGGCCGCGAACCGCCCCGCCAATCGCGGCACAATATCGCCCACGTACCGCCGGACGTAGACCAGCTCCGCGTCGGTCAGCAGGCGGTCGGTCACGCGGTCGCCGTGCCGCTGCCACAGGTCGCGAATACGGGCGCACTCGATCAGATCCATGCCCAGTCCGATGATGTTCATACGCGTCAGGGTAACCGGCAGGCAGGGCAAACGGCAAGCTGTTCCGCCCCGGGGGGGGCGGATCTGCGGACTACCTGGATGGTGCGGAGGCCGGCAGGCTGGCCGGGGGCTCACGGAGTTCGGCCAGTACCGCTTCGGCCACAAAGGGGATCGTGGCCTCGTGCAGCGCCGGGCTCGGGTGGGGGTCAAACCGGTTGACCTGCATCCGCGGATCCATCGCGTCCACCAGCACGCTCAGGTCAACCAGCGGCACGTCATTCGCCCGGACAATGGCCCTGACCTGCTCCATGGCATAGCGCAGCGGCTCCGAATCGGCGGGCACGCCCAGGTACGGGTACAACACGACCACTGGCCGGGCGCCCGCCTCGCGGATCAAGCGGAACAGCGTGCCCAGGTCCTCGGCCTGGCGGGCCAGCAGGGCCGGGTTTTGATAATCGCGAAGGCCGGGCAAGTCGATAATCTGCAGCTTCGACTGGTGGCGGCGCAGGGCCAGGTGCCAGATCGCAAATTCCAGGAAGTCGCTGCTGTCGGTAATCGGTTGCCAGCCCAGCCACGGCCTCACCCGCGGCGGCGGAAGCTTCTCGATCCCCTCGATGTCGTTCAACACATAGGCCAGCACAACCACCCGGGGATGAAGCCGGACCGCCTGGTCCTTGAAGATCTTGATCTGGTCCCGGGTATTGATGCCGGGAACGCCCAGGCTGAACACGCGCGGCGGCGGCAGGACTTTCGCTGCCAGGGCCCGTTCGAGCCGGGGGCCGATCAAATCGTCATAATTGTTCAGGCCCCAGCCGAAGACGAAGGAGTCACCCAGCAATACGATGCGCGTCAGTTTGTTGAGTTCGTCGGGCGAGGGGATCTCCCGATCGCGATAGCCCCAACTGTTACATTGCACATGCCGCCGGAACCAGGCCAGCGCGGTGCGCAATTCACCGTTTGCGTCTGAAGCGTCATAGACGTGCCGAAAGTAGAATTCGGCCACGAGGACCGCGGCCAGCAGACTGGCCGTCGCGCCAGCCGATACGGAAGCGCCCCGCAGAAGTCCGCGAAGGGCTCCAGCCGATCGGTGACGCCACCCCCTCCAGCAGAAAAACTGTACGCCGATCCAGCCGGTGATGCCGACCAGCAGCAGCCCCGGCAATGTGTGTCGCTCCAACCCTCCAAGGGCCAGGAGCAGGATAGCCGAGGCCAGGCCGTAGAGAATCACACCGGCAATACAGTCGGTCGGGCCGGCGGCATCCAGGGCCGGTGACGGCCTGCCGGCGGCCGGGCCGTCCTGTCTGGAAGGTTGCGGATCGGCGGAACGGACGCCGCGCCACCCGCGCCACCAGCCACTCGCGTACAAGCCGACGACAATGTACAGCACCACCGCGAACTGCCAGGACGTGAAGCGCCCCAGATAAGCGGCCCCCACCCCCAGGACCGTCCCTGCGATGAGCCACGCCCCGGCTCGAACGTGAGAAGCCGCCGGCGTGTCGGTCGGTCGCCAGCGATCTTCAACTACGGGCCAGGCAGCGCCCACGATCAGCGCCGGCAGGAGCCAGAAGGCGAAATCTTCCACCAGCCGGTCCAACAGGAACAGGACGAGCACAAACCGAACCAGCGTCTTGCCCCAGCCGCGTGAGGGGGCTGCCGACGCTTCGAGCAGGATAAGCCACGGACCCACACACAGCAGCAACGCGGCGCGTTCCACGAGCGAGGTCGAGACCGGCCCCAGGTACCCGAATAACGCAGACCACATGCGCGCAGAAGATAAGCCGGGATTAAGTGATTTGAAAGCCGGCCGGGTTCGACTTCATGACCGTTTACGGATATATAACTTCGCACCAGGAGTCAGCATGGAACCGGATGAGCTATTGGAAGGATTGACCGAGCCGCAACGGGAGGCCGTCGTGCATGGCGACGGGCCACTGCTGGTCCTGGCCGGGCCGGGCAGCGGAAAAACACGGGTGATTACCCACCGGGCAGCGTATCTGGCCCGCACGATCACCCACGCGCGCCATATTCTCGCGATTACCTTCACCAACAAGGCCGCCCGCGAGATGGCCGAACGCATGGAACGGCTGGACGTCGGCCCGGGGCTGACCTGCTCGACGTTTCACTCCTTCTGCGCCCGCAGCCTGCGGATGTACGGCGACCGGGCTGGCATCAAGCCCAACTTCTCCATTTTCGACGAAGCTGACCAACAGCAGGCCATGAAGGCGGCCATTAGACAGGCGGAGCTTTCTGAAGAAAACTTCACGCCGGCCCGAATGCTGCACAAGATCAGCCGGCTCAAGAATGCGATGATCCTGGCCGAGGACTTCGCCCAGCAGGCCCAGGGCTGGGAGGACCGGGCGGTGGCCCGGATTTACCTGGCCTACCAGCAGGTTCTGAAGGCCCAGAACGCCCTGGACTTTGACGACCTGCTGGTGGAGATGGCCCTGCTGCTGGGCCGCGACCCGGAACTGCGCGACCACCTCAACGATCGCTATCGCTATGTTCTCGTGGACGAATACCAGGACACCAACCACGCCCAGTATCTCATCGCCCGCGGCCTGGCCCTCAACCATGAGAACCTCTGCGTAACCGGCGACCCGGACCAGTCGATCTACGCCTGGCGCGGGGCCAACCTGCAGAACATCCTGCAGTTTGAGGAGGATTTTCCCAAGGCCAAAGTCATCCGGCTGGAGGAGAATTTCCGCTCAACGCCGCAGATCCTGGATGCCGCGGACGCGGTCATCAAGCACAACCGCAAGCGCAAAAGAAAAGCTCTATTCACCTGCAATCCGGCCGGCCCGCCCGTCCGCGTGGCCAGGTGCGAGGACCAGCACGCCGAGTCGGCCTTTGTCGCCCGGGAAATCAAAAAACATGTCAACGCCGGCGGACGCTACGATGACGTGGCCATCTTCTATCGCACCAACGCGCTCTCGCGAAATATCGAAGCTGCCCTGCGCAACGCCACCATTCCCTACCAGATCGCCCGGGGCGTGGCCTTTTTCCAGCGCACCGAGGTCAAGGACGTGCTCGCCTATCTGAAGGTGGTGGCCAACCCGCTGGATACCGTCTCGCTGGAGCGGATCATCAACACCCCGGCGCGCAAGATCGGCAAGACCAGCGTGGAACGGCTGTTTGCCTGTGCCCGGCAGAGAGGCCGCCCGCCGCAGGCCCTGCTGGAACGGCCGGAGGATATTCCCGACATTCCCAAGGCGGCCGTCAAGGGCATGAAAAGCCTGATGAGCCTTCTGGCCGGCATCGCCGAGGCCGCAGAGCACGGCGCGGTGCGCGATGCGGTCGAATACGTGGTCATGAACAGCGGGCTGCTGTCCCATCACCACGATTCGGCGGACAGCAGCGCCGTCGAGAACATGAACGAGCTGATCAGCGCCGCCGCCCAGTACGACCGCCAGCACCCCGACGGTGACGGCAGCCTCACCGACTGGCTCACACAGGTCGCCCTGGTCAGCGACGTGGATGCCATCGACCCGGAGGTCGGAGCGGTCACGCTGATGACCCTGCATGCCGCCAAGGGGCTCGAATTCAACCACGTTTTCATGGTCGGGCTGGAGGATGGGCTGCTCCCCCACCAGCGCAGCCGGGAAGAGAACGGGGACATCGAAGAGGAACGCCGTCTGTGTTTCGTGGGCATGACCCGGGCCCGGCGTGCGTTGACCATGACGTACGCGAAATGGCGGGAAAGCCGCGGCATCAGCCAGCGGACGACCGGTTCACAGTTCCTGCACGAATTGCCGCGCGAGGGTATCGAGCAAATCACCGTTCATGACGAGGAAGAGGAATGGCGGTACGATAGAGAGGTTGACGAAGCGCCTTTGGACGACGCGTACGAGTGGCGCGAAGGGCAGATGGTACGGCACCCCGATTACGGAACCGGGCAGATCCAGGCCCTGGAATGGACTGGCCGGGGCACGCGGGCACGGGTGCGGTTCAAAGCGATCGGGGACATGACCATCTACCTGCAATACAGCAACCTGGAGCCGCTGGAGTTCGAGGAGATGGACTGATTGGGTCCAGCAGAGAATGTGAGAAGGTGGGAAGGTGGGAAGGTGAGAATGTGGGAACGGGAGAACGAGGGAACGAGGAAGGAGGAGAGAGGGAAAGCAGGAACGGGGGAACATGGGAAGTGGGAAAGTGGTAATGGCGGGAAGCGGGATTAGGGGAACGTGAGCATGTGAAAAAGTGAGAAGGCGGGACAGTTAGAAAGTGGAGCGCGAGAATCTGGAACGTGGAGAGTGAGAATCTGAAACGCGGAGAGTGAAAATCTGCGAAGTGGTGTGTGAGAAATCGAAAAGTGGAGAGTGAAACTCTGAGAAGTGGTATGTGAGAAATTGAGAAGTGGTATGTGAGAAATTGAGAAGTGGAGAGTGAAGATCTGAGAAGTGGCGTGTGAGATCCTGCGAGTTGCAGCAAGCCCCGGGCACGATCTGGCCGGATGCAGGCCGGAGCATGCTTGCCGGGCCGGATGCGGTTCCCGGCAGTCCCAGATGAGGCTTCCCGGTAATCCCAGATGAGGCTTCCCGGCAGTCGCAGATGTGGCTTCCCGGCGGTCCAGATAGGGCTACCCGGGAGCCCCAGATGAGGCTTTCCAGCGGTCCCAGATGCGGCTTCCCGGCAACCCCAGATGCGGCTTTCCGGGGGTCGCAGATACGGCTTTCTGGCAGTCGCAGATAGGGTTTTCCGGCGGTCGCGGCCTTTCCCGCTTTCTCACCTTCTCACCTTCTCACCTTCGCACTTTCTCACTTTCGCACTTTGACACCTTCTCACCCCCGCACGCTCCACGCTCCCCGCACTTGATCGGAGCAGTTGCACAATGAAAAATCAAACGACCAGCCTGAAGCTGAACACCAGTTACGTACACGACAACCGCCTGGGCCCGCATCGGCTCAGCGAGGAGGACCTGCACGGCCTGGCGCCGCGCGTGCGGGACATCATCGGCGAGATCGAAGCCGAGCGCAAGGCCGGCAAGCATCGCTTCCGCGAGCTGCCGCATGAGCGGCCGCAGGTCGAGGACATCAAGCGCCTGGTCGCGGAGCTGCGCCCGGACACCGAGAACCTGCTCGTGCTGGGCATCGGCGGCTCGGCGTTGGGGAACATCGCCCTCCAGAGCGCGCTTAACCCCCTCACCTGGAATCTGCTGCACAGCTCGGTGCGCAACGCCCCCCGGCTGTTCGTGCTCGATAACATCGACCCGGTCTGGTTTGAGGCGGTCATGCGAATGATCGACGACGACTGGGGCCGCACGATCGTGAACGTCATCAGCAAGTCCGGCGAGACGGCCGAAACCTCCGCCCAGTTCCTCATCGTCCGCGACCGGATGATCCAGGCCCTCGGCGAGGAAGAGGCCGTTCAGCGGATCATCGTCACCACCGACCAGGCCAAGGGCACCATGCGCGGCCTGATCGACGCCGAGCGCCGGCGTCTGGGAGTGGAGAACGCCTACCGCTCGCTGATCGTGCCGGACGGCGTCGGCGGCCGATTCAGCGTGTTGTCGCCCGTGGGGCTGTTCTCGGCGGCCATGTGCAACATCGACATCGACGCCCTGCTGGACGGGGCTGCGGCCATGGACGCGGCGGTCAGCGATCCTGACCCCATGGCCAACCCGGCCGCCCGCCTGGCCATGATCCATTACCTCTACATGGAGCGCGGCAAGTCGTTGCACGTGATGATGCCCTACAGCCAGCAGCTTCGCGACCTGGCCGACTGGTACCGGCAGCTCTGGGCCGAGAGCCTCGGCAAGATCCGCCCGGCGGACAAGAAGAACGTCGGCCCCACCCCCATCAAGGCCCTGGGCGCGACCGACCAGCACTCTCAGGTGCAGCTCTATCGCGAAGGGCCCAACGACAAGCTCTTCACCTTCCTGGAGGTCGAGGAATTTGATGTCGATTCGGTCATCCCGCGCGCCTTCGACGATGTGGAAGCCATGGCCTACCTGGGCCGCAGCCGGGAGGGCACCCTCGGCGGACTGCTGGCCGCGGAGAAACGGGCCACCGAACTGGCCATGCTGGTCAGCCAGCGGCCGTCGCTGACCATCAAGTTCCCGGCGGTCAACGCCCGGACGGTCGGCGAGTTCATCTACCTGTGGGAGTCGGTTGTCCCCATCATGGGCAAGCTGATGGGCATCGATCCGTACGACCAGCCGGCGGTCGAGTTGGGCAAGAAGCTGACCTTCCACTTCATGGGCCGGGTCGGTTTCGAGAAACTGCCGCCGGAGATGGAATAGTTTGGTCAGTTGTCAGTGGTCAGTGGTCAGTTGTCAGTTGTTGCGGGTGGCCCACCTTCTTGATGGTGGAGCCGCGATTGGGATGGGTGGCCCACCTCTTCAGAGGTGGGATCACGATTTTTGCGGTCGAGCGTTTTGTACTCCCACACGGGCCGCGTTGGGAAGCCCTGAAATCGCGAACCCAGGTTCACAGAACCTGGGCCACCCGGCGGAGATGGAGTGAGGGATAAGTGGTCGGAAAAGCGGTCAGCGATCAGCGGTCAGCTCTTGAGCGTCGTTGGTATCTCCAGAGCTGATCGCTGAATGCTGAAAGCTGACCGCTACTGCGGGATTCTTGGCGACACGCAGTCGTTATGCGGGTGGCCCACCTCTTCAGAGGCGGGATCACGATTTTTTGCGATCGAGCGTTTTGTACGCCCACACGGGCCGCGTTGGGAAATCCTGAAATCGCGAACCCAGGTTCACAGAACCTGGGCCACCCGGCTGATCGCTGACTGCTGAACGCTGAAAGCTGATCGCTACCGAGGAATTCCATGCGACACGCAGTGATTATGGCCGGCGGGTCCGGCACACGACTCTGGCCTCTGAGCCGACGATCGAAACCCAAGCAACTCCTGCGCATTTTCGGCGGGCAATCGCTGCTGCGCAAGTCGTTCGAGCGATTGAACCGTCTGTTGCCTCCCGAGCAGATCTACGTCATCACGGCCCGGGACTACCTGCCGGCCGTCGCCGCGGAACTCCCGGAGCTGCCGGCCGAGAACCTGATCGGCGAGCCCTGCCCGCGCGACACGGCCAACGCCGTCGGCCTTGCCGCCCACCTGCTGGAGCTGCGGGACCCGGACGGCACGATGGGCATTTTCACCGCCGATCAGATCATCACGCCGGTGGACGCCTTCCGCGATACGCTCCAGAAGGCATTCGAAACCGCCGAGCAGCACGCCGACGCCCTCATCACCTTCGGCGTCCCGCCCGCCTCGCCGCACACCGGCTACGGCTACGTGCATCGCGGCCGGTTGCTCTCATCGGGGGTCTACGAGGTCCGACAGTTCAAGGAAAAACCCGACCGGGCCACCGCGGAGACCTACGTGGCCAGCGGCGAGTACTACTGGAACAGCGGCATGTTCGTGTGGCGCATCGGCACCATCCTCGAACAGATCCGCAAGCACCAGCCGGCCATGGCTGAAGGCCAGCAACGGGTGGCCGCGCGGTTCGCCCGGAACCTGGCCTCGCCGGAGGCGGTGGAACAGTTCGGCAAGCTGCCGAAGATCTCCGTGGATTTCGCGATCATGGAGAAGGCCGACCGCGTCCTGGTGGTGGAGCTGCCCTGCGAATGGCTCGACGTGGGCTCGTGGACCTCGCTGGCCGAGATCCTCCAGGCCGACGAGGCCGGCAATACCCATGCCGCCCCGCGCGTGGCCACGCTCAGCGCGTCCAACAACATCCTCGTCAGCGAATCCGACCACCTGATCGCCGCCATCGGCGTCTCCGATCTGATTGTGGTCCATTCCGACGACGCGACGCTGATCTGCCGGCGCGAGGACGCCCAGCGGATCAAGGAACTGCTCGAAAATCTCAAGGAAACCCACGGAGAGCAGTATTCATAGGCCAAACTCTCCGCCTGAGAATCACCACGGAGGCATGGAGAAGACAAGAACTGGATGAGAATGAGAACAGCTTTTGAACAGGGGATAACGGAGAGAACAGAGCTCTTATTGATTATCTCTCTGTTTTCTCCGTTGCCTCCTGTTATAGAATTCTTCGTGTCTCCGTGTCTCCGTGGTGAAGAATGATGAGCAAGCGGTATCTGGGCGTGGATCTGGGCACCAGGCGGATCGGCCTGGCCGTCGGTGATTCCGAGGGTGGAGTGGTCACGCCCGTGGACGTGCTCGATGCCCGGCCCACGCCTGAAGCCAACGCCCGGGCGATCCTGGAGGCGGCCGACGAGTACGGCGTGGACGGCATCGTGATCGGCCTGCCGCTCAACATGGACGGCACGGAAGGCCCCCAGGCCAAGCTGTCCAGGAGCCTGGCCAAGGCGATCCAGGAAATCGTGTCCCCCACCTCTCCCCAAGCTGGCAAGGCAGGCACTTTGCCGGCCTCAGAAGGCGAGCAAGATGACCGCCCCCCTGACAACGTGATCAGCTCCCCCCCACGCTCCGGGAAATCGGCGATAAAGGTCTTCCTGCAGGATGAACGGCTGTCCTCGTTCGCCGCGGACGGGAAGCTCGTCGGGCGCGACCTGACCCGTAAAAAGAAAAAGGCCCGCCAGGATGCCCTGGCCGCGGCCGTGCTGCTTCAAGCTTTTCTGGAGCGTCACCGCAAATGACGCATACGCGTCAGACGCCAAAGAAGTTCTGGATTGCCACCAGAATGAACGTATCTACCACACCCGCAACGACTTGCGTCATCAATTCGGCGAAGATGGCCCGGAACTCCGGCCCCTTGAGGTAAGGGATGATCTGATCGAAGCCGAAGTCCAGCAACGGCAGCGCGAACAACGGCGCGCTCAGGCTATACAGCTTGATCGAGAGGTTCTTCATCGCGTCAG
>ERZ795045.909-NODE-909-length-35495-cov-5.793284_pt1 | contig 35495 bp, 25 predicted proteins | sample MGYA00375129_ERZ795045 | MGnify/ENA primary metagenome ERZ795045 (study PRJEB30174, sample SAMN05720166) | activated sludge metagenome | isolation source: anaerobic digester from wastewater treatment plant | place: Japan | collected 2015-05-15 ...
TAGCGCCCCTTTCAAGGGGCCGCCATATAGCAGCCCAGGGTTTCAACCCTGGGCGCCTAAGCCGAATCCCTCTAACACCTGGCTGCGTGGTTCCGGCTGGGGATTCAGCCCTGGGCGCCTGGGCCGAATCAACCCTGGCCCGGCCATTGATTAACTTGTTTCAAAAAGGCATCATAATCCACCATGCGCAAAACGATCATTCTTTGTATGCTTTCCGCAATCCTTGCCTTCCTCCTGATTCCATTGAACGGCTTTCCGGCCGGGACCGAATCCAGCGCCGGGGCGGGAGTGGTCACCCCGGCTTCCCCGCCACTCTCCGCGCTTGCCCCGGTGTACGGCCCTCTTGCCGAGTGGATTGTCAACCGGTTCAACTTGACCGAAAAAGAAGGCATCGGCATCGACCTGGGCGGCGGATCCGGCCATCTCATCATTGAACTCTGCCGCCGCACCCGGGCGCTGCATTGGATCAACGCGGATCTTAATCCCGAATGTTTTTTCCGCCTCGCCCGCCTGGCCGAAGCGGCCGGCATCGGCCCCCGGATCAGCGCGCTGTGGGCCGACGCGCAGAACCTCCCCTTCCGGGACAATTACGCGGACATCATTGTCTCCCGCGGATCATTTCAATTCTGGCCCGATCTCCATGCCGCGCTGCGGGAAATACACCGGGTCCTTAAACCCGGCGGTTCGGCGCTGATCGGCCGGGGTTTCTCCGAAAACCTGCCCCCGGAAATCGCCCGCCAAGTCCGTGAAACACAACAAAAGAACTCCGCTTTCCCGAAATACGACGTGGATGAAACGGAACACCGCCTGCGGCAGGTCATGATTGATTTGGGAATCGCCGATTTCCTCATCCTGCGTCCCCGGCCCCACGGCAGCGCCGGCATCAACTACGGCATTTGGTTGATTTTCGAGAAGGAATCCGCGCGGCAATAAGGGCTGAATCCGCGCCTGCCGTCCACCCTCTTCAAATCCCCAATCCTCCATCCTTCCACATATTCTTTTTGATAGCCACTTCCTCTCGTGCTACGATAATACTCAGAAAGAATCAGCCCTAGGAATCCTGTAGATCTTCTCATGTGACGGATTGGGTTCCGTTCCTTCCTCTTTACCGGTTTCGCCTTACCCGGTTCGGCGGACACAAGGATTGAATCGATTATCAAAAAAACTCGCGGAGGAGAAAAACCCATGAAACTGTTCACCAAAAAACGAATCTTCCTGTTTCTCTTGGTGCTTCTGGTCTTATTCGCCGCCTCCGCGGCCTGGGTGATTATGAACCTTGGACAGATTATTGAAAACAACAAAGATTACATCCTCGCGCAAGTCAAACAGGCGGTGGGCCGCGAGGTCACCCTCGAAAAACTCGACGTCACCTTGTGGCCGGCGGCCGGCGTCCGCTTGACCCAATTCACCGTGTCCGATGATCCCGCCTTCTCTTCGGAAAAATTTCTCAGCGCCGAAGACCTCCACATCCAATTCAAATTGATGCCCCTGCTCCAGAAAAAACTGGAGGTCTCGCAACTGGTCTTGAACAAACCCGTCATCCAACTCATCCGCGGGAAAGAAGGCCTGCTGAACGTTTCAACCTTGGGCCAATCCTCCAGCGGAACGAATTCAACCCCTTCCGGCAACGAATCCCCGGCTCCCTCCTCGCCGGCCCCCTCCTTCTCCTTCGCCATGATCCAGGTGAACGAGGGGGATGTCCGCTTCGTGGACCGCATGGAAGGCCAAGAGTTCCGCGCCACCCACATCAGCGCCACCCTCCGGAATTTCAGCCTGGACCAACCGTTTGACCTGCAACTCGCCGCCGCGGTGTTGGCCGCGAAACCAAACCTCTCCCTCCAAGGCCGTTTCGGCCCCTTGGGAAAATCGTTCGAACTGGCCCACCTCCCCATGCAGGCCGATGTCAAAATCGATTCCCTGAACCTGGATGAACTGCAAAAGAAATTCCCGGCCCTCATGAAACAACTTCCCCCGTGGCTCGACATTTCCGGTCCGTTGCAGGCCACCCTGAAAATCGTGGGGGAGAAAAATCAATTCTCCCTGCCCAGTGTGCAAATCACCACCGCCCTTTTCTCACCTCAAAAATCCAATTTCACCTTCCAAGGCCGCGTCTCCTCCATCACCCCGGGCGGCGGGATGGATCAACTCACGGTGGAAGGAGAGGCTTCCCTCTCGTCGCTTGACCTCGAACGCCTGCAAAAGGGCATCGCCACACTCCAAGTGATTCCTCCCGGATTGCGCGCGGCCGGGAATATCGAAGGCAAGCTGCAGGCGAAAGGCAATCTCAGCCGCCTGGCGCTGAACGTCACGCTTAACGCCTCCGCCGCCAGCCTCAACTACAACGATCAATTCCTGAAAGCCAAGGGAATTCCCCTTTCCATCACGGTGGAGGGATCAGCCGCCGGCGCGAACCTCGATATCCAGAAAGCCGGTATCACCCTCAACCAAACCCGCGTGGAAGGTTCCGGCAAAATCACCTCGGGGAAAACCACGGACATCGAACTGGCTCTGAACGCCCCGCAGGCCGATCTCGCCGCTCTGCAGGCCCACCTGCCCATTTTGAAACAGTACGGCGCTTCCGGCAACGTAGCCCTGGCGGCCCATTATCAAAAGAAAGGCGAGACGCCCCAAATCACCGGGCAAGTGCAATTCAACGGCGTCTCCGCCACGCATCCGGCCCTGGCCCATCCGGTCACGCAATTAACGGGAGCCATTGAATTCCAGGGCGAAAAAGCCAACACCAAAGAGTTGTCATTCCAGGCCGGCCAGTCCAAAATCGCGGTCACCGCGCGAATGGATAAATTGTCTCCCTCCGCTTCCACCTTCACCATCCAATCGCCCGAACTGTGGGTCGCGGATTTCATCAAAACCGAAAAGCCCCCCCAAAAGCCCGACCGGCTGCAGAACCTCGTCATCGAAGGCAAACAGTGGATGGAAAAAGAGCAAATCGCCTGCCAGGGGAAACTCGCCTCCTCCCAGGGGACCTACGCGGGCATCGACTATACCCAACTCTCTGGAACCTATGCCTTCCTCAATCAGAAATTAACGATTGACAACCTGGTCTTCAACGCGCTGGACGGCTTGGTGAAAGCCACCGCCGTCTACGACCTGAATCCCACGCCGCCGGCTTTCGCCTTCAATACCCAGTTAGAGAATGTGGATATTGTGGAATTCTTCCGTTCCAGCCTCATCTCCGTCCCCAAGTCGTTCGCCGGACGCTTCCACATGAAACTCGGCCTTTCCGGCAGCGGCAATGACTGGGAAACCATCAAAAAAACCCTCTCCGGCGAAGGCCAAGCCCAGATCCATGAAGGCATCCTGTACGATGTCAACATCGCCGAATCAGTCCTCGGCAGCCTCACGGGCGTCCCGGGCCTGACCAATTTTCTCTCACCGCAATTGCGGCAAAGCTATCCCGCGATCTTCAGCACCAAGGATTCCGTCTTCGACCAACTGCAAATGGCCATGCGGATCAAGGAGGGGAAAATCGACCTGAACTCGCTCGTGGTGGCCGCCGCCGATTGGGCGCTCAACGGCAAAGGCTGGCTCAATTTCGACAAGGCGGTGAACGTCAACGCGGGACTCTTCCTTTCCAAGGGCATCACCAATACGCTGGTGAGTCAGGTATCCGCCCTGAAATACCTTACCGATGACCAGGGCCGGCTCTCCATCCCCTTCGCCATGACCGGCACCTGGCCCGGCGTCCGCCCCGCGCCGGATCCCCAATTCGTCCAACAAACCCTGCAAAACGCGCTGCTGGGCAAAGGGCTGGATCAGATCAAAAGCAAACTGCCCGTCTCGTTCCCCAATATCCCGGTTTTAGGGCTTCCTGGCGAGAAAACCTCTCCCCCGCGCGAAGGGACCGCCCCGGCGGCTGAATCCACCGCGCCGGCCCCTGAAAAAACCGAAACCACCGCCGCCCAGAAAACCCCGGCGTCGAAGATCCCCTCCTTGCCCCTCCCCGGCAAAGAGGCCATCCGCTCCGTGACCGCCCCCGTTTCCGCTCCAATCGAAACAGGAACCACGGCCACGGAAAAAACCGAAGCCGCCGGCACCCAAAAAGCACCGGCGTTGAAGATACCTTCCTTGCCTCTCCCTCGAAGAGAATCGGTCCGGAGCGCCACCCCATCGGGTACCACCCCGGCGGAATCCACCCCGGCGGAAACGGTCACGTCTCCCCGGCGGGCCACTTCCCCCGTCCGCGGCGTGCCTCGCTCCGCCACCGGCGCGATTGATTCAGGCACGGCCGATGTGCAATCCGCCACCGGCGAAATCACGCCGGCCACTGCCGAGGTTCAATCCGCGACTCCCGCGCCGGCCCGCAAATCCAAACTCTCCCTCCCCAAGGCCGTGGAAAATTTATTGAAGAAATAACCCGGCGGCCTGTAAGAAAAGAGGTCCCGTACTGGGCCGGAAAAAACCAAATCCCGGCTCCCCCGCTTTTTCACGGCAAAAACAGGAACTGTCAGTTCCGAAAAATGGATTATCGGCATTGGGAATTCTGTTTTTGCCGAATCGGGATTCCAATAAGGCTTTTTTTATTGCATTTTGAAATGCATATGTCAATTTTTTGATAAAAAATCATCGAATTCTATCGAAAGAGCGTGGGACTAGGTCCCTGAAAAATCGCATGCGGCACGCACGTCCCGTCCAAACGCCTCCCCAACCGGAACCGGAAATTCCACTTGGATTATTTTATTATTTATAAGTTATTTAATATCAAATAGTTGCATCTTTGGAATGGAAATTGAATCTATCAACATCTGTTCGAAGCCGTTATGGTTCACCCGACTTATGCGTTGATTGAGTTTGATCATGTCGAAGGCGGAGTCTAAACAACGAGTCACCTTGTCGGGAGTCATCACCGCGGCGGATTGGGACGAGGACGGCCGCGTGGTGAATGTGATGATTGCCGCCACCGATGAGTCAGACTATATCATCGGGCGCAACGACAAGGGGCGGAAATTGTTGAATCTGATCCAAAAACAAGTTCAGGTGACGGGCATCATCGGCGAGGATGATTTCGGCCGCAAAATGATTATGGTTACCAAATATCAAGTCATCCGGGAATATGAACCGTCAGCCGGTCCGCTGGATTCGTTCACCTGACGCGTGGGGAAGAAAGGGAACTGCCATGAAACCGTTTGCCGTGTCTCCTGTTCATGCCTTGTGGATAACCAGGTTCCAATCTTTTCCGAAAGATTGGCTTTAACGTACATCTCTTCATAGAAGAAAGGGTCTAGGGCATTATGTCAAAATTGGCCATCCCAACGACGGAAGAAGAAGACAAACCTCCCAGCCTGGCCGCTACCGCGGAAGAATCCTATCCTCCCTCCTGCGCAGCGAAACCCTTCCTCCCGGATTCGCCCCTTGCGTTACCCTCGGTGCCGCATTGGGTCCCGGGACGCCCTCCGCAAACGGACGGTCTCAAGTCGTACAGCCGGATTTCGCGCTTCCTGGTCTCCCCCGCCTCCCGCGCGTTCCGGAAGCGATTCTATCCGGAAGCCAGCGAGGCGGAGTGGAACGACTGGCGCTGGCAACTGCGCAACCGCATCCGGGACATCCGCAACCTGGAACGTCTGGTGGAACTGACCGAAAACGAACGGGAAGCCATCGAGCGGCACCGTGGTTCCCTGCCCGTGGGCATCAATCCCTACTACGCCGCCTTGATGGATCCCCGGGATCCGAACCAGCCGATCCGCCGCACCGTCATCCCGGTGATGGACGAATACCTTCAGTCCCCAGGCGAAGCGGACGATCCGTTGGGCGAAGACGAAGATTCCCCGGTCCCCGGCCTGGTGCACCGCTATCCCGACCGCGTCTTGTTCCTGGTCACCGGATTCTGTTCGACCTATTGCCGCTATTGCACCCGGTCGCGGATGGTAGGCAATACAGGGGAATACCGTTTCGATATAAGCCACTGGGAACGGGCCCTCCAGTACATCGAGTCCACGCCTCAGGTGCGCGACGTGCTGTTGTCGGGCGGCGATCCCCTCACACTCTCCGACGACCGCCTCGACTGGTTGTTATCGCGGTTGTACCGGATTCCCCATGTGGAATTCATCCGCATAGGCACCAAGGTTCCGGTGGTCCTTCCCCAACGGATCACTCTGTCCCTAACCCGCCTGTTGAAAAAATACCATCCGTTATGGATGAGCATTCACTTCACCCATCCGGACGAACTGACGCCCGAAGTGGCGCAAGCCTGCGAACGGCTGGCCGGCGCGGGTATCCCGCTGGGCAGCCAAACCGTCCTCATGAAAGGCATCAACGACGACGTGGCAGTCATGAAAAAATTAATGCATGGCTTGTTGAAAATCCGCGTCAAACCTTATTACCTCTACCAGTGCGACCCCATCACCGGTTCGGCCCACTTCCGGACACCGGTCAGCAAGGGGCTGGAAATCATCCAGGGCTTGCGGGGGTTCACCACGGGGTACGCCGTCCCCTCCTATGTCATCGACGCGCCCGGCGGCGGCGGCAAGATTCCCCTCCTGCCCGACAGCGTCGTGGGACGCGAGGGTGACGATCTGCTCCTGAGAAATTACGAAGGCCAGATTTTCCGTTACCCGGATCCGGTCCGGCCGGCCGGGAAATAATCCCTTTACACGTCATGAACTTATGCGCGCATTGTGCCCGAATTCAGATCACCTGCTGTCAATACACCGATGTCCTGGTCACGGAGGGCGATATCGCCCGCATCGCAGCGTTCACCGGATCGGACGGTTTCCATGAATTCCGAAAACCGGCCGATCCGGCTTATTTGAATCAACCCGGCGACCCCAACTGGATTTTGTACACGGTCTTGCCCGATGGGTCACGCCGGGTCCTCAAACAAAAAAACAACCGGGATTGTTGCTTCCTGGGACCGGAAGGCTGCGGGCTGCCTCGCGAGGTCCGGCCGCTGGTCTGCCGTTTGTATCCCCTGGATTTCACCGAATCCGGGTTGACGGGCTTGGCCAGTGGATGCCCCGTGCACTTGTTGAAACCGGATGAATCCCTCCTCGAAAAGGTAGGTATCCACCATGACGAAGCCGAACGTTGGCGCGTGCAACTCTATCATGAACTCCGGAATGGATCCATCTTCCATGAAAATCGGGATCACTTACGATCTGCGGGATGATTACCTGGCCGCGGGGTACTCGGAAGAAGAAACGGCGGAATTCGACCGCCTCAGCACCATCGACGCGATCGACGGCGCCTTGCGGGAACTGGGGCTGATCACCGACCGGATCGGCAATCTCCACGCCCTGGTCCAACGCCTGGCCCGGGGCGACCGGTGGAACCTCGTATTCAATATCGCCGAAGGATTGCGGGGGATCGGCCGCGAATCCCAGGTCCCCGCCTTGCTGGACGCCTACGGCATCCCCTATACCTTCTCCGACCCGCTGGTGACCGCCTTGACCTTGCACAAGGGCCTGTGCAAGCAGGTGGTCCGGGCACTGGGGATTCCCACACCGGATTTCTTCGTGGCGGAAAACGAGGCGCAACTGCGGGAAATCACTCTGCCCGGCCCCCTATTCCTCAAGCCGGTCGCGGAAGGAACAGGAAAAGGCATCACACCCCAGTCCAAGGTCCGGAACCGCGATGAGCTGCTGAACGTCGGACGCGAGCTGCTGGCCCGCTTCAACCAGCCCGTTCTGGTGGAAACGTTTCTGCCCGGCCGGGAGTTCACCGTGGGGATTCTAGGAACCGGCCCGGAGGCGCGGGCGGTGGGCGTTATGGAAATCCATCTGAACGCCCAGGCCGAGAGCGATGTCTATTCATACGTGAATAAGGAATATTGCGAAGAACGGGTCGAATACACACCGGCCGATGATCCCGTGGCCCGCGAGGCGGCCCGGATCGCCCTCCAAGCCTGGACCGGGCTTGGCTGCCGGGATGCCGGACGGGTGGACCTGCGCGCCGACGCCGCGGGCATGCCCCAATTCATGGAAGTCAATCCCCTGGCGGGCTTGCATCCGGAACATTCGGATCTGCCGATTCTCTGCCGCTTCGCGGGCATCTCCTACCGGGAGTTGATCGGCCATATCGTCCAGTCCGCTTGGAAACGGGTGTTGAATTCGCATTGGGCCGGCCGCCTTGAAACCTGGGGGGAAATGCATACGGATTCATGCCCGGTCACCTAAGAGGGAGATTCACCCTGTCCGATGAAGGTCGCCGTCCTGCACAACGATGTCTCCGGGGATTCCACCCTGGATGAACAAGATAACCTGATCCAAACCCAGGCGGTGTCTCATGCCCTGAGGGATCTAGGCCATGATACGGTGAGCCTGCCGTTCACCAGCCATCTCAAACAGAACCTCACCCGGCTCCGGCAAATCCACCCGGATGTGGTGTTCAACCTGGTGGAGTCGCTCGAGGGACAAGGGCGTTTCATTCACCTGGCCCCGGCGATGCTGGAGGCCCTCGGTTTGCCGTACACCGGAGCTTCGGCCACGGCTATGTACGGCACCTCCAATAAACTGGTGGCCAAGATGATCCTGCGGGATCACGGAATCCCCACCCCTCCTTGGCTGGACAGGAAAGCATGGCTGGCGCCCGGACTGGTGCCGGAAGGGCCGTATATCATCAAATCCGTATGGGAACACGCGTCTTTGGGCTTGGACGAAGATTCGGTGGTGCATCCTGCCACGGCGGAGGATCTGCGCGGCGCGCTGGCGCGCCGGCTGCCCCGGCTGGGCGGAACCGGTTTCGCGGAGAAATTCATCGAAGGCCGGGAATTCAATCTGTCGGTCCTGGCGTCGGATAACGGTGGGGAGGTTTTGCCGCCCGCGGAAATTTCATTCGACGCCTATCCGGAGGATAAGATCCGGGTGGTAGGCTACCGGGCCAAGTGGCAAGCGGACACGTTCGAGTTTCATCACACGCCCCGCCGGTTCGAATTTCCCCCGGACGACCAGCCTCTCTTGCGCCGGCTCACCGAATTGGCTTTACAATGTTGGGATCTCTTTCGGCTGCGCGGGTATGCCCGGGTGGATTTCCGGGTGGACCGCGCCGGCCGGCCTTGGGTGTTGGAGATCAACGCGAATCCCTGCCTCTCGCCCGACGCCGGATTCGTCGCGGCCTGCCGGCAGGCGGGTTTGGATTATAACCAAGTGGTCTATAGGATTCTGCGGGATGCCGGCCGGGCGGAGGATAGAGCGCACGGCCCTGGGACTAATGAATCAAACCGTTGAGGTACCCGCTTGCCGGTCAGCCGGAAAGCATTCGAGCCCCAACGGGACGGCATGCGTGCCGCCTAGGGCGTAATCCCCGGAGCGGATATAAAGAGATAAACAGCAGCAATTCATCCCTTCTCTGCCATCGGGAAAATCGTTGCATCTTTGAACCGTTGCCTCCATCCTGGCCGCGTTGGGCCTGGACTCGGCCCAAGGGAATCCCCACCGGGCCTGGACGTTGACGGCAGGTCTCAACAACGGCGGTAAACAAACCGCTTCGCTCGGCAAACCGGCCTTACCGGCTCAGGAAGGCGGCTACAAATTCAAGATGCGGCGCGTAAACAAACGGCACTTCTAAGTCTCTTCTCGGGAGAATAAAACATGAACGAATCCCCCCCCTCGCCGCGTTCCGGCCCTTCCCCCTCCAAACCCTGCCCCGCGTGGACGCCGGAGGGGCTGTCACGGCTGCTATTCCGGGAAACGCCGCGGCCGGACGACATCGAAAACGTGCGCCGGATTGTGGAATCAACCGGCTTCTTCCACCCCGAAGAGGTCCAAATCGCCACCGAATTGGTGGAAGAACGGCTTGCCAAGGGCATGGCGAGCGGGTATTTTTTTCTCTTCGCCGACTGGGAAGGCCGGACCCTCGGTTACTCCTGTTACGGGCCGATCGCCGGTACGGCGGCCAGTTACGATCTGTATTGGATCGCGGTCCATCACGAGTTCCGGGGGCAGGGGATCGGGAAACTCCTCCTGCGGCGGTCCGAAGAAGCGGTGGCCGGTGCCGGCGGCCGCCGGATTTACATCGAAACGTCCTCCACGGCGCAATATCAGTCCACCCGCGCCTTCTACTTGAATTGCGGGTACAAGCAGGAAGCCGTGTTGGAGGATTTTTACCGGCCGGGCGATTCCAAAGTGATTTATTGCAAAGTGCTCTGAAAAGGATCGGATGAGCGCCAAGGGATCGGATCACGGGGGGCCATGCTCTCATGAGGGAATAGCCATGTCGCGAAGAATGGTTGGGGTGATCTTGTTGTGCGTGAGCCTGGCGGCTTGTCTCCGGGAATCGGAATGGACTTCGGAGGAACAGCGGATTCAGCGGATCGTGGAGGCGCAATCCGCTCAGCCGATTGATGAATATACGGTTCTCCGCGCCCCCACGGCCCCAGTGAAATTGGATTTCGTCATTCCCGAATGGGAGCCGGTGTCCGCCCTGGTGACGGCCTTGCCGTATGACGACGCCATCCGGGACGAAACCCTCCTTGAGTATTACATGGATATCGTCGAAAACGCCCTCCACTGCGTGGACGTCATCTTGCTGGTGGACGAGCGTGAACTGCCTTCCTTCAAGCAAATTCTCCTCCATTTGCGGAAGCGGAATCTGGAGTCGCACCTCCAGGAAGAGGCCCAGCGCCGTCTCTTCCTGGTTCCGGCCCGGCTGAACTCCAAATGGCTGCGTGATTACGGGCCGGTCTTTGCCCGCCACGCGGACGGCGGGCTCTGCGTGACCGACGCCGTCTACCGCGACGTGCGCGAAGAACCGGAACGGGCCGCCGCGATAGATCTCTATTCCCTCAATCCAGACTTGCAACTGTGGCTGGAGGATCTTTTCGGCGCCCTGCTGGATGCCGCCCCCGAATTCGCCGACCGCCACGAAGATGATTCAGCGCCGATGTACCTGACCACTTTTCTGGATCAACAATGGGACTGGGACATCCGGATCGCGCGGGTCCCTATGCTCCTCTGGGGCGGCGACGTGTTTTTCGACGGAGGGGGCAACGTGTTTCTTTCCTCCGAAACCTTGCGCATGAACGGCGGCCGGCGGGACGACGTCGAATTGATGCTGCGCCATTACTACGGCATGCGGACCCTCACCTGCCTGGAACCGCTGCCCGGCGAGACCATCAAACACTTGGACATGATTTTCAAGCCGGCCGGTCCGCGCACCTTCCTGGTGGCCGATTATCCCTCCTCCGCCAGCGATTCCGATATCTACATGCAGTTTTTGCATACCGAAACCCGGCGGATTCTCGCCTCGAACGCGGAACGCTTGCGGCGGAAATTTCCTGCCCACCGCCTGATCCGGGTCCCCATGCCCCCTCTGGAACGGATCTCCGTCCTGCCGGATCTCGCCTGGGATCTCACCGTGAAAATCTATGAATCCAAAAAATACTTCCTTCCCGATATGCTGGCGGATCATCCTGAACAATGGACCTTTGAACGCTTTGTCTTCTGGCTCCATGCCCTCGATTGCTTGTATAACCACCCGGATAGCGAAGCGTTCCAGCCGCTAATCCAGATCCTGGGCATCGAGGACACGGACCACTTCACGGCCGAAGAAGAAGAAACAATGAACAACCTGGCGGCCAAACTGATCCAATCCGATCCCGCTCTGCTCGAGTGGCTGGCGGAACCCTACCGGAAAAAGGGGCAGGAAGCCGGCCGGCCACCGGTCCCGCTGGAGAAGGCCTTGGAACAATTGGTAAACGCGTTTGGCTATGAAGACATGATCGAAAATCCCGAGTCCTATACCTATGTCTACCGCACTTTTTTGAATATGACGTATCTCAACGGCCCCTCGGGACAAATGCTGCTGGTTCCAAGTTATTCCGGATGCGAAGCCCTCGAACAGCCCGTCCGCGAAATTTACCAGGAACTCTTCCCCGGTGCCGAAATTGTGTTCATTAATTCCGACGCCATCATCAAACAATACGGCAGCATTCATTGCGTCACCTTGACCGTGCCGGATCTCCAACGCGTCCCGGCCCAGGCCGGCGAATGAAGTACATACGGCGAATTCCGGGGGATGAATCCATCCTGGTGGAATTTCCCCCCTTCACCGCCGGCGGTCCACCCCCACGCGGTCACAATACGCGCGGATCGCGCATTGGGAGCATTTGGGCGATATGGGCACACAGATATTTTGTCCGTATGTCACCAACAGGTCGTTGAATTCGATCCAATAGTCCGGCGGCAATTGCTCCCGCAGGGCGGACTCGGTCTGGTCCGGCGTCTGGGTCCGGATATACCCCCAGCGGTTGGTGATGCGGTGCACGTGCGTATCCACGCAGATCCCCGGCTGGCCATACCCCAGCGTCACCACCAGATTGGCGGTTTTGCGCCCCACGCCGTTCAAGGTCAACAATTCCTCGATAGTGTCCGGAACGCGGCCGCCATAATTCTCGATCAAGGCCCGCGCGATGTCATGCAACTGCTTCGCCTTTTGGTTGTAAAATCCAACGGGGTAGATGATTTGGGCCAGTTCCTCCACGGGGATCCGCAGCAACGCCCGCGGAGTGCGCGCCTTCGGTTGAAGCCGGGCAAAGGCGGTTCTGGTGGTCTCATCCTTGGTCCGCAGGCTGAGGACGCACGAAACCAACACCTGGAACGGATCGCGCGCGCGGCCCGCCACGGCGCTCACGGCCGGAGTCTTCCATTTGGCCACCTCTTGCCGTAGGATACGAACGATTTGATGGATATCCTTGGTTCGCAAAACCATCCCCCTTTTTTACTGCGCCTCGGCTGAATGCCTTCCCCATGTCCGCCGGAAAGGGGACAGGGTTGGCCATCGATCGTATCGTGATTCCGCGGTCCAGGCAATCAAGGCACGGGGGATCATTTCGAACACAGGAATCCAGGATGATGTCCCTCACCCGGGCCCTCTCCCCGAGGGAGAAGGAAAGTGGAACGGGAGGGGACAGGGAGGAAAGCAGAATGAACAGATTCCGTCATGGGAATACTTATAACCCCATTTTTGCAGGTTGCCCATGAATTCAGCTCAGAAACGCGTTTTTTCGTCTCTCCTCTTGTTGTTGATCTTTACGGTGGGGCTGGCACTGCGTTTTTACGGCCTCGATTGGGGTTTCAAGGACGGCGTCTATTCGCAGCATCCGGACGAATGGCACTACGATAGCTGCGCCACCCACATGAATCCCCAGGGCTTGACCGCCGAGGAACGCCGACTCCCCTGGCGCGATCAACTGCGCCTGCTCTATGAGCGGAACCTGAAGGTGGAGCCTCAACAACCCTACACCGCTGGTTCCCCCGGCTTGCGGCCCGTCAACTACAACTACGGCACCTTCCCCCTGCACCTGTATTGGCTATACCGCAATTATTTGGTCCGGCATTTCCACCCCGAAACCGGATGGACGCTGCTGGCCTTCCCCGACGGGCTCAGCCTCGCGCTGCTGGCCTTCGCGCTGTATCTCGGTTTGCGGATGTATCTCGCACTTTCGCGCGATCTTCGGGATCTCGATCACCGGCGGATCCCCTGGTACCAGGATGAGCAGCGCCTGTTGTTCTTCTTCCCCTGCCTGATCATCCCCGTCACCGGGCTGGTCCTGGCGGCGGTCCTGCCCACGAAACTGGTCCAATCCACCCAATACAATCCCGCCACCAGCTCAATCCTGCTGGTGGGGCGGGTGGCCACCGCCTACGCGGGGGCGTTCACCATATTGCTGGTGTATCTCATCGGCCGCGACGCCTACAACCGGACCGCCGGACTGCTGGCCGCCGCCATGCTGGCCACCGCCATGCTGCACGTCCAGACCAGCCACTTCGCCACCACCGACGTTATCCTGGGGTTCTGGACCACGGCGGCGGTGTATTGTTATCTCAAAATTTCCCAAAAGCCGCGCCTGGGCTGGTATCTGCTCGGCGGCGTCTGCGCGGGCTTCGCGGTGGCCACCAAGTGGAGCGGCGTCACCCTGCCGGGCATCCTGCTGCTGGCGCACGCCATCGCCACCTGGGGAGACGAACGGGAAGGCAAAACCGGCCGCTGGATCCACACCGCCTGGCTGGCTATCGCCGGATTGGTCCTGTTGCACTTCTTCAAGGCCGCCGGTTCGAATGATCCACCGCTCAATGTCACCCTGGCCGCGTTCCGGGATTTCTATTGGGGATGGAAGCGGGTGATTCTACCTGCCCTCTTCCTTCTCTTCGCCGCCTCGATTTATCTCCTGATTTTGCGCAAGCGCTGGCACGGAGGCCGGATGGGCTGGTTCCTCCCCGCCGCGCGGATCTACACCCCGTGGCTCTGGCTTCTTCTGGCAATCCTCGCCGGTCTGGCGGCTTTCCTGATCGGCCAGCCCATGGCCTATTTCGACGCGGAAGCCTTCGCCCGCGATATCGCCGCGCAAAGCCGCATGCACACCACCGGCGAAACGCCGATGGTCTTCACCCAGCAATATCTCCACACCACGCCGGTTTTCTATACGCTCGACAATCTCTTTTATCCCTCGCTCGATTGGATCACCGCCTTCTTCACCGTGGCGGGCTGCCTGGCCGCGCTCGGCCGGCTGTTCACCAAAGGCAACGCTTCCGACCTCCTGCTGGCCGCGTGGGTCATCCCCAGTTTCCTGATGTACAGCTGCTTTCACAGCAAGTTCCCCCGCTACCTCGACGCCATCCTGCCGGTGATGCTGGTCCTCGGCGGCCGCCTGATCGCGGAGCTCGCCTCCATCCAGCCGTATTTCTACAATCCCGCCTTTCCGCGAATCGGACCAGGTTGGAAGAAATCGGCGAAGTACGCCGGCATCCTCGGCGGCGCGCTGGCCTTGCTGTGCGGGCTGGTTTACGGGACGGCATATGTCCGGATTTATGACCAACCCCACACGCTGGTTACCGCCGGCAAGATCATCCAGGAAAACCGGCGGCCCGGTTCCAAAATCACCCAGAACAACTGGGACAACGGCCTCTTCGGAGTACATATCGAAAGCCGCGACCAGATCGGCATCCACGACCGGCCCGAGGAGGAACTACGCGATCCCGCCGCGCGCGTGCGGTATCTCGCCCAGTACCTCGCCACGTACGATTACATCGTGTTCCCCAGCAAACGCGGCTATGGCACCGTGCTGCAAAATCCCGAACGCTTCCCCATCACCACTCAATTCCTCCAAGCGCTATTCACCGGGCAGCTGGGTTTCAAAATCGCCGCCGTCATCACCAATCCCGTCCGGATTTTCGGCTGGGAACTGCACGCCGACCTGGAAGACGAAACCGCCCGGATTTACGACCACCCCAAGGTCATCATCTTCGAAAAATTTCAGAAATTCACCCAGGAACAACTCGAATCCCTGATTTGGAGCCCGCCCGCCTGGATCACGCGCATCACGCCCCGCGAGATCCTGACCCTGCGCGACGGCCATCCGGTCTATGAACCGCCCGTGAGTTTCCCGCTGCTGCGCTGGTGGCTGTTCCTCGAGGGATTGGGCGCGCTGGCGTTCGTGCTGCTCTTCCCCCTCTGTTCCGCCCTCCCCGACCGGGGATTCGGCCTCTCCAAAATCGTCGGCCTGGCGCTCTTCTCCTGGATGAGCTGGTTTCTCGCCTCGGTGGGATTCCTGAAGGTTTCGGCCTTGCTAGGCCTGCTGGTGTTAGGATTTCTCCTCATCCTGGCCGTGCTCTCCGCCCGGATCCACCAGGATTCCCTGCGCCAGTTTCTCGCCTCGAAATGGCCGCGATTGGCGGCGCTGGAGATCCTCTTTCTCGTGTTCTGGGGAATTTTCCTGGTCATCCGCGCGTACCATCCCGGAGCCATCGGCGGCGAGAAGCCCATGAACATGGCCTTCATCAACGCCGTGTACCGCGCGGAAACGTTTCCACCGGAAGATCCCTGGGCCCTGGGCCATCCCATCAACTACTACTATTACGGCCACGCGATCCTGGCCTTGGCGGGGCGGTTCATCGGCCTGCCCGCGGAGTACCTCTTCAATATCGGGGGGACGACTATATCAGGCTTGACCGCCCTGGCCGTGTTCTCGCTGGCCTGGCTCCTCTGCCGCCGGACCTTCATCGCTTTCCTGGCCACCTACCTGGCGTGTTTTGCCGGACATTTTCTGTCGTATCTCAACCTCATCCGCTATGAACTGAACGAAACCGGCGGGAGTATCCGCTCGGTGATCTCCAGTATCGTTCCCACCCTGCAATTGATGGCCGGGTGCCTCCGGCATTACCTGGGACTCAGCACGCCGGAAATCGAACAGCGGCTGCGCGATTTGCGGTACGACACGTTTTGGGAATCATCGCGCGTCATCCCCCATACGGTTGCCAACGAGTTCCCTTACTGGACCCACCTGTTCCTCGATTTCCACGCCCATATGCTGGTGATGCCCTTTACCTTCGCCTTTGTGATCCTCCTGTACAACTATTTCGCGCGGCCCCGGGAAGAAAAACCCGGCGCGGTGTTGGGCCTCTCCTTCTTCATGGGCCTGCTGTTCGGCACCGCGATCTGCGCCAACACGTGGGACCTGCCCGCCTTGGCCATCGCCTTTTTGCTCATTACCGCAGTGAAGTTCTACCGCGAGTCCGGCTGGTTCGGCGGCGCGCCCGTGCGGCCCCGGATCCTCTGCCCCGAGTCGCTGCAGGCGGTCTTCCGTTTTCCCCTCGCTCCGGTGGCGCTGGTCTTCCTGTTCGGCATCGGATTGTTTCTGCCCTTTTATTCGAATTTCATCAGCCGCGTCTCGTCCGTGGGGATCATGACCGAGGGCAGCACCGCGGTCCGCACGTACCTGGGTTTCTGGATCCACCTGCTCACGCCCTTAATGATCACCGCGATCCTGCTGGCCGTCCTGCGGCAGGACGGCCGGGTCTCCCTCCCCCGCGGGATCCTGTTCGTCAGCTTCTTCATGCTCTCCGTGGCGCTGGCCCTGCTGATCACCCGCGCGAATCCCTTTGGATTTCCTCCGCCCCGGGATCCCGCCGCGCCGTTGAATTACAGCGTCGTGGGCTTGTTCCTGCCCTTCTTCCTGGTTTTTTTCCTGCGGCTGTGGCAAAAGGAGCAATCCCATAACTTTGTCTTCACATGCCTGTTGGCCGTGCTCGGCCTGGGACTGTCCCTGGGCATTGAAATTTTCTACATTCAGGAACCGGGATGGGGACCGCCCTCGCACCGCTGGAACACGGTGTTTAAATTCAACCTGCAGGTGTGGCATTACCTGTCCATCGCCGCCGCCATCAGCTGTTGGTGGATTTGGGGACAGATCAAAACCCTAAGCGCCACCCTCGGCCGGGGATTCCATTACGCCGGGAAAATGGTCTTCGTCCTGGTGATGACCGCCGTCCTGTTCCCTGCCCTGCCCTTCACCCTCATCGCCCCGGCCGTGATCACCGCTTCGTACCGCGCGATCAGCGGCGAGGCCCAGGGCCGGCTGCCCGCTCTCGACGGCCTCGAATACCTGCGCGCCCAGAACTATGGGGCTTATGAGGCGGTCCAGTGGATCAACCGCTTCGTGGAAGGCAAACCCCGCATCGTGGAGTGGGCCGACAAGCACGGCGGCAACCACGCCCGCTTCAGCTCGTACACCGGCCTGCCGGCCCTCATCGGCTGGCCGCACCACACCCGCGAGCGCCTGCACTATATGGACGCCGTCAATCCGCGCCTGGTGGCCCTGGACCGGATCTATACCTCCACCAACCGGGATGAGATCCACCGCTACCTCGGCGAGTACCAAATCGACTACCTCGTCTTCGGCGAGATCGAACGCCTTTCCCCCCGCGGCGATCAAAACGACCGGCCCCCGCTGGGCGAAGCGGGATTGAAGCATCTGGAGGATTTTGGCGACATCTTCCACCTGATTTACCGCAATCCGGACACTTCCATCTTTCAAACCAGCCGCAGTTTGAACCGCGCCTACGGTTTGCGGACCCAAACCGAATCCGCGGTCCAGGTTCCGCCGGCAATGCGGCCTCCCGAAACGGGCCGCGGCCTGTTCGAGGGCGGCCGGGGAAGCGGCAACGGCGAGTTTCAGGAACCCCGGGGCCTCATCCAGGACGCCACCGGCTTTTTCTACGTGGCCGACACCCGCAACCACCGGATTCAGGTCTTCCAGCCGGACGGCGCCTACGCCTGGCAAGTGGGCACGGAGGGAGCGCGCGAGGGGGAACTGAAAGAGCCGAACGATGTGGCCCTCGATCCCCAAACGGGGAACTTGTTCATCGCCGATACCTGGAACCACCGGGTCGTGCTCATTGATTCCCGCGGGACGTTCCTGGGCGCCACCCAGGCAAACTTTTTCGGGCCCCGCGGGATCGCTTTCCATCCTCAAAACCGGCTGCTGTATTTGACCGATACCGGCAATCACCGGGTGGTGGTCATGACCCCGGAGGGCATTATTCAACAGCGCTGGGGCAAGCCGGGCGGCGGCAGCGAAGACGACGCCTTCCGCGAACCGGTGGGCATCGACGTCACGCCGGACGGCAACGTGGTTATCGTCGACAGCCTCAACCGCCGCGTGAAGATCTACGCGCCCCGGGGAGAATTGCTGAACACCTGGCCCATTCAGACCACCTGGGAAGGCAACGGGGGATTCGAAGGCCATGTGGCCTGCCTGCCCGATGGAACCATCGCCCTTACCGATCCCAAGGAAGGCAGCGTGCATCTCTATACGGGGGATGGGGAACTGCGGGAGAAAATCCAGGCGGATCGGACCGGACGGAAACTGGTTCAGCCGATCGGCATCCTGGCCAATCCTGATGGCTGCCTCTATGTAACCGATATGCAACGCAGCCAGGCCGCGCGGATCAAATAACGGTCACGCCATGGCCCGGGCGGTGAACAGGCGGTCCAATTCCTTGGGAGTATCCATGTCCGCGGAGAGCAGGAAGATATGAAGGGCTTCCGGCAGGATCTCGTCATACCGGGCATAATCCTCCCCCAGCAAGAAAAAAAAACCCGCCCGGGGATCGGGAACCGCCTCCGGAAAATGGAGGCCGACTTTCATTCTCCGGAGGGAGGGAATGGCCTGGATTTCCTGCTCCAGGTCGCTCCGCGTGGGCCATGTCCCCTCGGTGAGGAAGATATTGAGGAACTCGCAAATCCGTTCCACGCCTTGCCGGTATTGTTGCTGACGTTTGCTCATGCGATCGCTTCCACCGCTCTGCCTCACAGGACTCCCCGGATGAAAACAGGACCGGAGGTTTCCACCCCTTAGTTATACTTCCCGCGTGGCCTGGTCCCAAGCCCCCGGACCAGGACCTCACCCTTCATCCGGGGTCAGCTTGAGGGGCAAAAGAATGGTCAGGATCACGTACGCGATCAATCCCACGAACATGAAGGGCGGCAAAGCGGTCAGGATGAATCCCACCCGCACCAGGCTGCTGTCGATCCGGAAATACTCCGCCAGGCCGCCGCATACCCCGGCCAGCATCTTGTCGTATTCCACCCGCGACAACTGCCGCGAGGGTTTGGGTTTCGGAGTTTCCGGTCCGCCGCCCGCGGCTTCTTTCGCCCCCGCTGATTCCGAAGCGCGGGCCGGACCAGGCTCCGGGCCAGAGGGCGGAGCGGCAGGTTTCTTCGCCTCCGCGAAAAAATGCTCCTTCAACACGTCCATGACCGTGTCCGCCAGGATGTCCGACGCCGCCCGGTTGACTTCCTGAATCAGATCGGGCGGCAAGCCCGGCCGGTGCGCCAGCGCCTCCGCGGTTTGCCTCACCGCCTGGTAATCCTTCCAACATTTTTCCAATTCCCGCGCCAGGGCTTCCGTTTTGGGATCCAGCGCGGCCTGGGTCCCCGATGCGAACGAAGCATTGCCGGCGTTTATGTTCATGAGTCAAACCTCCGAGGTGTCGTCGTTTCCTGGATCATTCGAACTCCCCGCGGCGCGGCACCCAAATGGGTTAGCCACGTCTCCGTTTGTATTTCCCTCACCCCAACCCTCTCCCAGAGGGAGAAGGGGAGTAGCTGTTTTGATGGGTTACACGTTGTACAATGACCCACCCTCCTGGTACAATCCCTCCTCACCCAATGGCATGAAGTAAGAAAAATTTTGAAGTTGGAAAACTGCTATCCTCTTCCCTCTCCCTCCGGGAGAGGGCTAGGGTGAGGGAGGGCCTGACCTCAACGGTATCAACCATTCGTTCCTCTCCACCGGTTAGAAAGAAAATAACGCCTTCTCCCGGATTCCCGCTTCCGCGGGAATGACGTCAATTCTGCCGAACTTACTCCACCGTGATGCTGCCATTGACCGTCCGGACCCGCAACACCGGGCCGCCGCCGTGGATCGTTCCCTGAACCTTGTGTTTTTGCCGGTCGCCCGTGAACGCACTAGACTCAAAATGCATCGCGCCGTTCTTGTTTTCCAGGTCAAGCGTGAATCCGGCATTCACGGGAAGCCGGACCCGCACCGCGCCGTTGACGGTTTCCAACGAGGAATCCTTCTCCGGCGCGCCCGTCATCTCGACTTCCACCGAGCCGTTCACCGTTTCGGCCTGCACCTCGCGCCGGCTTTCCGCCACGCGGACGGCCCCGTTGACCGTCTGGGCACTCAACGGGCCGGCACAGGCTTCCGCCGTGATCCGGCCATTCGTGCTTTCCAGTTTCACGGGAGCGGAAATCTCCCGGGCCGTGACGGCCCCATTGACGGTAACCACCTCCAGCGGCAACTCCTTCGGGACCTTGACTGTCAGATTCACCTCCACCGACACGCCCCACGGCAAGGTCTTGGGCTGCACCGCTTCCACCCGCAGCTGCTCCTTCTCGCGGGTGGTCACCACGTCCACCGATTCCTTCACTTTCAGCACTTTCGCCTCGGAGCCCAGCAATCCCCGCGTCAGTTTGATCTCCGCATGCACGTCGATCCGGTTGGGAGCATCCGGTTCCTGGGGCTTAACATCCACGAAGCCGTTGATGGTTTTGAATACCGCCGATTGCGCTTCCTCGACATTGATCTGGATGTCCCGCTGCCAAATGTAGGTATTCCCGCTTTGCTCGTAACCCTCCGTCGATAATTCCGGCTGCGCCCACGTCACCGGCAGCCAGGACACGCTGCCGGCCAGCCCGGCCGTGACAGCCGCCGCCACCAGAACGATTTCATACCGTTTCATGTTTCACTCCTTTCTTCGCCTCTCCACGAGATCCTGCAACACGAACACCACGCCCACGCCGAACATCAGAAACATCCAATAATGACCGAGAAACTCCACGATTTCGATATGTGTCCAGTTATTTACGAGGAACACTCCGCCCACCGCCGTGAACACCGTTCCCAACACCAACTGCCCCCGGTCGCGGTCGCGCGCGTAGTCACGCAGCAACCGCAGGCCGAACACCAAGGGAATCAGCGGCCACAGGCGGTCCCAATTCAAGATGTCGATATTCCACTCCTGCAGAATGAACAAACCACCTACCACCATCAGGATGAGCCCCAGCAGGAACTTGCCTGATATGCCTGGGGCGCTTTGCGTCTTGGCTTTCGGGGGGGGCGGGGGGGCCGGGGCTTGATTCATGGTTGTCTCCTCTGGGGATGATTGAGCCGCCGGGTTGGGCGAACCCAGTTCTTCCATTTTGTTTCGGACCTCCGTTCGCAATGTTTCTTGTTCCTCTCCCGCGGCCGGCGCCGGCGGGGGCGGCGCGTTGGGCGGGGAGGGGGCTTGGGGCCGTGACGGATTGGGAGTGGCATAACCGAGATTGATCCGGCGCGCGTTCTGCACCGCGTCGGTAATCGAGTACAAGACAAAGATCGGGAACAGGACAATCAGCCAGAACAAGGGATACACCCGGACTAAATCCTCGTTAGGGATACCCCAACCGGGAAACAGGTCCCGGGCGGACATCAAGAAATCCCATCCCCCGGGCCCAAAATGGTTCCACCCCATCGGCACCGCCACCGGCATCAACACGAAATAAAAAAACGACGCGACAAATGCAAGGAATACGATCAATCCCTTGGTGGTTTGCTCATTATAGATCTGCCCCATTCCCGGGATAATCGACAAAATCCCCGCGATGACCGGACTCTTCCGCGCGATATAGTGTTTCGCCATGGTTTGCTCTCCGCTTGCCTATGCGCCTATTCTCCGTTTCCGCGACATTGAAAAAATCGGAACGCTTTACCCGAAGGCGGCACCGTCTCAATGCATCAGTCCTGATGTGACTCTGGATTCGCGGTGCGGCTTTTGTATGAGAACGCGAACCGATTCTCTCTCCCTCTTGGAGCGGGCCCCTTAAACCCCCCTCTCCTTCTCGGAGAGGGTCAGGGTGAGGGTATTTTTATAGGCTCAGCCCCTGGAGATCCGCCCTCATCCCGGAGGGAATGGAATCATTTTTGCCTCATCAAGGACCCAATTCCCGGATAAACCGTTTTTTTTATCCTTCCGCACTCTTTTTCTTATACGATGTTTTTATACGACTACCCCCTTGGATTTATGTCACTAATTCCCGTTCTCTTTGATGGGCTCATCGGCGGGGACCGGTTTTTCACTCCCGGCGGGGGACGGCGCTTTTTCCAATTGGCTTTGAATTTCCCTCGTCACCCGGCCGATCACGCCGCTGGCCAGCGAATACACGTGACCCGAAAACTGCTCGCTGATCTTCTCGCTTTGATCGATCACCTGGACCGCCAGCCGCGAAACCTGAACCGCCAGCGGGGTGTTCAAGGCCTCCCCTTTCGGACTCGCCACAACGCCGAGGATCACCACCAGCGTCGCCAGCGCGGTCGGCCAGGCCTCCCGCTGCAACACCAGCGGCACATGAAAGCCCGCCACCCAGCGTTTGATCCTCTCCCCAAACGGCGGCCAATACACCGGCTTGGCCGGAAGGACGGGCGCGGTCACCGGCGGTTCCCGGTCGGCGATGTACCGCATCACGTCGTCCGCCAGCGTGGCCGGCGGATCCGGAATTTGGACGGTCTTCAAGGCAGACGCCACCAACCTGGCCACGCCCGCGTTGTCCCGCCATTCCGGGGAGTTCTCCAAATCCTCCCGAACGCCGGGCGGGAGATCCGTTTCCCCATCGGCCATCCGTTCCATCCATTCCATGATTCGTTCCTGTTCCACCATGATCCGCCTCCCCTGATACCGCGCTTTCAGGAGAGCCATTCCGTTTGCAGCGGCTGCAGCATTTCCGCCAACTTCACCCGCGCGCGGTGCAGGTGCGTCATCACGGTTCCGATGGGCAACGACAACGCCTGCGCGATTTCCTCATAACTCATCTCTTCCATGTGGCGCATCATCAACACCAACTTGTACTTGTCAGGCAATTGCTCGATCGCCCGCAAAACGCACTCGTCCCGTTCCTCCCGGCTATGCCGGTCCCTCGGATCGTACGTGGTGTCGGGCACCTGGATGACGCTCTCCTCTTCCCCGGTCAACGAGCACGCTTGGATCCGGCGCTTTTTCCGCTGATCCAAGATGTAATTGACCGCGATCCGGTTGATCCACGCCTTCAGGGGGCGGTCGGGGCTATAAGACGCCAGCCCCTTGAAGACCCGGTAAAAGACCTCCTGGACCACGTCCTTGGCGCCCTCCGCGTTCCCCAGCATGCTGTAGGCAATCCGGTAAACCAGACCGCTGTAGCGCTCCACCAGAACACGGAACGCGTCCCGGTCGCCCTCCAGCACCCGCCGCACGTATAAGGCATCGTCCACCGGATCATTCATCGCATGCCGATTTCGCCTTTCGAAAGACGATCTAGGCTATTATACGAACCTTTTTGCCCATTATTTCAGATGGATCCGCCCCGGACGCGCTTTTTTCCCAACGGCCTGGCGTCAGTAATATTTTCCTGATCCATCAACCCCAGTTCGGTTGATATTCAACCGCAAGTATGAATAGAATGGCTCTAACCCGGACGATGCTTGATTCCCCTTGATGCTTGATGGCGGGGAAAACACACGGTTCCACGCGCGCGTTCTTTCATCTTTTCACAAATGCCTGGCACAAATGCCTGGCCGGGAAAATCTTCATGTTTCAAAACAAAACCGGTTCAACCGGCGACTTCACCCAGAAAGGAATGAACAAAATGATCCGGCATGCTCTGGCTCTCTTTGCCGTGGGCCTCGGTCTCGCGATGGTTTCCAGCCTTCTCCATCCCGCCTTGGCCCAAGAATTCGGTCCGGTGGAACGCAACTCCTATGTGGTGAAATTTTTGGATCCCACCGGCCCCCGGCCTGTCATCGGGGGCGTTTTCGACGCGGGATGGAAAGCCACGTTCAATGAAAGCACCCCGTGGCTGATTTACACCGATCCCGAAAACGACCAGGATCCGGAAAACGGCCCCCGCTCCAATGATTTCCACTTTTACGCGGGCATCCTCGATGGCAATCCACCCCGGTTATTCGTGGGGATCAACGGCGTGGGATTCACTCCCAACGTCGGGGCGGACGCCCCCACCGAAAATGACACAGCCACCTGGTGGGGAAGCTCGTTGTATGAAATGCAAATCGTGCAGAATTTCGATACCGACCCCCGCAACAAAATCGCCATCGGCTATGATGGCCACTGGGCTGATTTCCAACGCAATCCGGAAATCAGTCCGGCGGACTTCACCTTGACCAACCTGGAGGTGGCCGTGATCGATACGGGGGACGGCTTCGCGGCGGAACTCGCCTTCGATCTGGACGACAACGCGTTTCTGACACTCGATAGCCCGGAACCCGATACCGGCATCACCTGGTTCCGGGTGATCATCAGCCATCAAGGAAACGGCGTGCCGCTGGTGGTCTGGCCCGATGGAGATTTCAACGGCAATGTCCGGTACCTCACCCATGGCTCCACCGGATGGGACCATTTCGGCTGGTGGGATGTCACCACCGCCCGGAATCAAAAAGTGATCTATCAGTCCTCCGTGAATATCTCCCTTTGGTCAATCTATTGATGTGGGATCATTACCAATAGATGGCAAGCCACCAAACCACCCCCCTCCCTGATCTCCTCCCCCTCTTTTACTTTCCCGGAGATCTTTCTTCTGATACACTGTTTCCAAAACTTATAAAATCATTCGAAAGGTGAAATCGGCATGAATTGGAAGACGGGGAAAATCCTAGGACTGGCGATGGCATGCTTGATCTGTTTCCACCTTCCCGTTGGGGCTGGCGAAGAAGCCGCCGGCTCGATGGACCCCAAGGTGGACGCGATTTTGAAACAGATGTCGAGTTATTACGCCGGGCTGAAAACCTTCAGCGTGAACGTGGACATCACCCTGCTGGTGGAAGCCCAAGGCATGAAGCAAGAAATGGTCACCACCCAAACCCTGGCCTTGCAACGGCCGGACAAAATGGCCATGGTCCTCAAGAACGGCATGATGGGCGGAACCGTGGTCTCGGACGGGAAAACCGTGTCCCGCTACATCCCCATGCTCCAAGCATATACGGTCACCGACGCGCCGGCGGCTATCGACGAACTCTCCCAAGTGGATCCCGGCGGGGGCATCGGCATGGCCATGGGAGCGTTCAACACCGCCTTCATCGATTTCCTGACCAAAAGCGATCCTTACGAGTCGTTCTTCAAGCAATTGAAGGGGGGAGAATACGTGGGGGAAGAAGATTACCAGGGCACTTCCACCCACCGGGTCCGGCTAAGGCAAGAGGATATCTCGGTGGACCTCTGGATCGACAAGGGCGATACGCCCCTGGTGCGCAAACTGGTCCCCGACATGTCGAAAGTATTCGCCCGCATGGGTGGAGCGGCGGCCGACATGCTGAAAGACATGAAAATGAGCCTCGGCATCACTTTCGCCGATTGGAAAACCAACACGGAACTGCCCGCCGGTACCTTTGTGTTTACCCCCCCCGCGGACGCCAAAAAAGTGGAGTCCTTCGAGGCGGCCATGGGAGGATCCGCGCCACAATCGGACAGCGATCTCATCGGCCAGGCGGCGCCCGCGTTTCAACTGGATTTGTTGGACGGAGGTTCGTTCAATTTGGCCGATCACAAAGGCCAGGTGGTGATTTTGGACTTCTGGGCCACCTGGTGCGGCCCTTGCCGGCAAGCCATGCCCGTCATGGAGCAAACCGCCTCCGCGTTCAAGGACCAGGGCGTGAAACTGATCGCCGTCAACCTCCAGGAAAACCAATCCACCATCCAAAAATTCCTCAAAGAGACCAACCTGCATCCCACCGTGGCCCTGGACCGGGAGGGGAAAGTCGCGGAACAGTATAACGTCCAGGTCATCCCCACCACCGTCTTGATCGGCAAGGATGGTACCGTCCAGGCGGTGCACCTCGGCAATCTGCCGGATCTGGACAAAACCTTGAAATCCGAACTCCAGGCCCTGGTCGAAGGCAAATCCTTGGCGGCAGGAAAACCGGTTCCCCAACCCGCGGAACGGGGAGGCATGAGCCAGGTGGCGAGAGTCAAGGCGGATATGCGGGCCTTGCGTTCCGCGTTGGAGTCGTTCTTCATCGATAACAACCAATACCCCCTTCCCCTGGAAGGGCGGACCCTGGACCAGGCGGGCCTGAAAGTGGGAGAAGGATCCCAAGCCCGGATTCTCCGCTTGACCGGGCCGGTCGCTTACGTGAATAAACTCTCGGCTGATCCCTTCGATCCCGACGGCAAACCGTACCGGTATTTCAGCAATGGGAAATTCTATGTCCTGGTCTCCAACGGCCCGGATGGCGATGTCGACTTCGATGAACGCGCCTTCAAGGCAGAAATGATCAGCGAGTTGGAGAAATTTCAATATAATTCCGATCAAGGAGAGACCAGTTCAGGAGACATCATCGTCGTCGGACCATAAGAAATAAATGACCACCGGATGCGCTGATCCGGAAAGCCAACACCCCCTGGAATAATCTCCAGGGGGTGTCGAATTGGTATGCTTCATCACACCCGGCTTCGAAATCAACCGATGCTTACATGCCTAGAATCTTCTTGGCGGTTTGGCGGGAGACCTCGATCCCCTCATATCCCCCCTCCGCCAATTTTTCCTTAGCCTGCGCGACGGCCTCCGGGCGGATTTCCGGCTCGGCTTGAGCCAATTGGACTAGGTGGCTGATCGTTTGGGCTTCCTTGGCCCCGGCGGAAATCTCGATCCGGTCCGTAGGCGGCGCCATGGCGGCGGGTTCCTTCGCTTTCGTCCCGCCGCTCTTCGCGGCGGCACGCTCCGTGACGCGGTTCGCCTGATTCGTTTGCGCGTTAACTCCCGTCAGATCAACCATCGTGACAAACTCCCGAAATGCGTGGCATTCCTTTTTCACCAGCCCTCAATTCAAAACAAATCATTGTAGCACCATCGCGCTGTGGGGCCGATGGCCGGTTTTCTCGCCTTTCATTATCGTCACGGCCGGAAGCGAACTTAAATCCTTCCTGATTCAACCAATCCGCATCGATTACGAAAATCCAGCATACAGGTAAAAAAATGATAAATCGAATTCCTTTTGACCGTATAAATTGCAATATTCATTTGCAGAATATACTTTATTTGGAAGATCAGAAAATAACCAAAAACTCATCCGCCAAGACCTTCCTTTTAGGGCGTCTTTAGGGCGTCCTTTTTTAGATCACCAGTTCGCGTTGCTCACGCATGAAAAATGCGTCCCCTCATGTTATCTTTTAGCAAAGTAGAGCGGATTCTAATCATAGCATGCCCACCAACTCCGCCGTAGGGCGGGCTCCAAGCGCAGTTGTAGGGCGGGCTCCAAGCGCAGTGCAGCTCACCAACAAGGTTCCTTTTCCCCCACGAGAATTCCCCTCTCTCCCTCCGGTAGAGGGTGTATAGGCCGGGGTGACGGGATATCTTTCCGATCCCCAACTACCTGACTGTTCTGTCCGCCCCCCTTTCAAGGAACCGCCGAATAACAGCCCAGGATTTCATCCCTGGGCTTTGATGCTTCCGGATAGCCAAACTCCAGGCCCAGGGTTTCCACCCGGGGCATCCACCCGGGACTCAGGATCCTGAATCCTCCAAATCGCGTAATCCTTTGGCCCCCATCGGCCGGATTTCCTGCTATGATGAGGGTGTCCAACAAAACGCTATCTCGAGGCGTATTCACCCGGCTAAGCCGATGACCGGCACTCTCCCTCCCGATACCCTTTTGCAATGGCTCCGCGACGAAAGCGGGGCCAGTCAATCCGCCCTGTATTATCTCGATTATCCACAATTCTCTTGCTTGCTCCTGCGGGCCGTGACCGGCGAAGCCGATCAACGCAAACGCTACTGGCGGACGCATTGTTCGGACACGGCCACCGTGGAGGCCATCCGGGAGGCCCACGGCCCCTTTGCCCTGCCAGGCCATTCCATCACCGGCCAGCCGGAGGAAATCATCGCCGTGCCCTTGCGTAACGGCACGTACACCATCGGGGCGTTGGTCCATTGTTTTTTAGGCCGCGTGGATTGTTCCTTCCAGGATTTACAAAGCCAAGCCGACGCGCGGGCCGGGGATTGGTTCAACGGTTGGATCGAGTTCCTGGTCGCGGAACAAACCCGGCCCCTGCCCGCCCTGTTTCATATCGCGGGGGCGGTCTCCGCGTCGCTCGACCTGGAACGGGTGCTGCTCAACGTCGTCGAAAAAGCCACGGTCCTCTTTCGCGCCAAAATGAGCTCCCTGATGCTGGTTTCGCCCCAAACACGCGAACTGGAACTGGCCACGGCCTATGGTTGCAGCCTGGAATATCTGAACAAACCCAACCTGCCTCTCGATGGCTCGATCTTGGGCCGGGTGGTCAAAAAAAACCGCGTCCTGCAAGTGTACGATGTCTTTCAGGAGCCTTTGTACAAACACAAATCCCATGCGAAACAGGAAGGCGTGGTCTCTCTGCTGGCCGCGCCTATTACCTTCCAAAACGAGGTGCTGGGCGTGCTGAATATCTATTCGGCCACGCCCCGGCGGTGGCAGCGGTCCGAGGAAGATCTCCTGCTAACCTTCGCCGCCCACGCCGCCATCGCCATCACCAACGCCCGCGTGCACGAACAGATCATCCGGATGGAAGAACAACTCCAGGTTTCATCCAAACTGGCCAGCCTGGGAGAATTGGCCGCGGGACTCGCGCACGAAATCCGCAATCCCCTGGCGGTGATCAACATGCTGATTCATTCGTGGAAATCCGCGCCCCCCGCCGGCGAAGACTTCCGCCGGGACGTCGAGGTGATCGCCCAGAAAATCACCGATTTAAACTCATTGGTTACGGATCTATTGAGCTTGGCCAAACCCCGCCCGCTCGACCGCCGGCCCGTGGACCTGGAACAACTCATCGACCGCCTGCTGCGCCTCCTGCGCCACCGGATCAACCAACAAAAGGTGATTCTCCGCAAGGAAATCCGCACTCCGGACAAAATCGTGCCCGTGGACCGCGAACGCATCGAACAGGCCGTCCTCAACCTGCTCCTCAATGCCCTGGATGTCACCCCCGAAGGAAAACCGATCGTCATCGCCATCGGCCGGGAAGCGGAGTACGTCACGGTGGAAATCCGCGATGCCGGACCAGGAATCCCGCCGGACCAGGTGGACGAAATCTTCAAGGCGTTCCGCACCAGCAAACCCCTGGGCACGGGATTGGGTCTGCCCATGACCCGCCGCATCGTCGAAGAACACAAAGGAATCATCCGGGTCTCGGCCAACCACCCGGTGGGGGCGGTTTTTACCTTGCTGCTGCCCCGGCAAGCGGGGGAGTGAGAAAGCCCTCCAACCGCTGAACACAGGCGGACAGGCTTCTCCCCCGGCCCTACAATCCGCACATCAGATCCGGTTATCATTCCCTCGCGGGATCATCCATCCTCATCCAGCGGGAGAAAGGAAGATACGTTCGTGATTCAAGCCGTGATTTTCGACATGGACGGCGTACTGGTGGATACCGAGGAATTCATCTGCGAAGCGGCCATGCAATACTTCGCCGAACGGGGCGTCCAGGTGAAAGCCGAGGATTTTCTGGATTTCGTGGGCATGGGCGAGAACCGGTACATCGGCGGCGTGGCGGAGAAATACGGCGTGCCAATCGAGATCGTTCAGGCCAAGAAGCGCACCTACGAAATCTACGATGCGATCGTCCGCGGGCGGATCAAACCGTTGGACGGCGTCATGGACTTCCTGGCCCGCTGCAAGCGCCTGAAACTCAAAACGGCCGTGGCCACCAGCGCCGACCGCACCAAAATGGATATCAACCTCCGGGAAATGGGCCTCACCGAGGCGGATTTCAACGCCTGCGTCAACGGCCTGGAAGTCGAACGGAAAAAACCCCATCCCGATATCTTTCTCTTCGCCGCCCAAAAAATCGGCGCGGAACCGGCCGCTTGCCTGGTGGTGGAAGACGCCATCTCCGGCGTGGCGGCGGCCAAGGCGGCAGGAATGAAATGCCTGGCGCTGACCACCAGTTTCACCCCCGAACAACTGGCCGGAGCGGATTGGATCGTCCCGACCCTCGCCCACGCCCCCCAGGAATGCACGGCCTGGTGAAATGGAAGATCCCTAACTATATGCATTACTGCATAATAAAATAAATCACGTATCTTTAAACAAATCATGCATGGATCTATTTAACCGCCCGCGGACCTCTCTCCCGGCTTTGTTCTCGGTATGCGTTTCAATGGGAACGCTGCCTGCCCCCCTCTCCCCCCGGAAACCCTGTTGCCTGGAAGGTGGGATCCAAGCGCCGCGGAACCCACCAACAACGTCCCTCCTCCCCTACGAGAATTCCCCTCTGGGAGAGGCCGGGGTGAGGGTAAAATCTTTCCGGCCCTCAACTAGCGGACTTTTCTGTCCGCGCCCCTTTCAAGGGGCCGCCATACACCAGCCCAGGGTTTCAACCCTGAGCCGAATCAATCCGGGGCCCAAATCAACTCTTGGCGAACCCACCCTTGGGCTTGAACTCAAAGTTGATTATATTTATCATCTTTATCAACATTTTTCTTTCGATTCATGAATGAGCATTGACCGGGTTGAAGACTGTTGAGGAAAAATAACCGGGAATAGCGGGAAAGCCGCGAGTGACTAGATCGCGGGAAATCAACACGAGGGTCAACTGAATGCGCAGAGTATCCTTTGTCCCATTGTACGACGAATATTGCTTGGGCGTGCGGTATATGTCCTCGGTGCTGCAAGAAGCCGGGCACGAGGTGTTCATCAATATTTTCAAAGGCGTGGAGTACATCTCCCCCACCGAGGTCCCGCCTCCGGACAAGCAAGAGGAGGGGGGCTACTACTCGATGTGCACCTACATCACGCCCAAGGAATTGGAGATTCTGCTCGGATTGTTGAAAGCGCAGGATCCCCATCTCGTGGGCATCTCATTCACCTCAATCAGTTATGGACTGGCCAAGTTCATTACGCAACAGATCAAGCAAGCGTTAAAAGTCCCGGTGATCTGGGGCGGCGTGGATTCGACCATGAACGCCGAGGAAAATATTCAGTTCACCGACATGATTTGCATGGGCGAGGGCGAATACGCCATCCGCGACTTGGTCAACGCGATGGACCGGGGAGAAGACCCGGACCACCTGCCCAGCATCTGGGTGAACCGCGACGGCCACATCATCCGCAATCCCTCCCGCAAACTCGAACAAAACCTCGACAACTACCCATTCCCCGATTTCGAACTGGAAAACAAGGCCGTGATCATCCACGAGGGCATTTCGGATTCGCCCTACCCGCCGCGGAGCCATCTGTACACCAACTTCATCATCATGGCCACGCGCGGATGCCCGTTCACCTGCACCTATTGCTGCAGCGGCCACGATGACGTGATGTACAAGGGCGACAAGTTCCTGCGCCGCCGTTCGGTAGCCAACGTGATCGCGGAACTCAAGTACCGGCTGCGCACCTGGCCCTGGCCCATCGAACGGATCGAATTCTACGACGACGTCCTCCCCCTCAACAAACGCTGGATCGCCGAATTCGCGCCCGAATACGCCACGGAAGTCGCCCTGCCGTTTTTCGGCTACACCCACCCCAACGTGGGCGACCCGGAAATCCTGCAATATCTGCACTACGCGGGATTAAACTACCTGATTATGGGGATTCAATCCGGCAGCCAGCGGACCTTGCGGAAATACTACGACCGGCGGCATCCCAAAGAAGGAACCATCCGCACGGTGCGGAATATCCTGGATTCAGGGACGAAACTGCTGGTCGATTTCATCGGCTACAATCCCCTGGAATTGGAAGAAGACAACCTCGAAACCTTGGATTTAATCTGCGATCTGCCCCGGCCCATCGGGATCATCAAAATCAATCCCATGGCCTTCTACGACAACTACAAGATCTTTCACCTCGCCCACCAGGAGGGCATCCTCGACAAGTTGGAGCGGCCCAAGGGCGTGCACGCGCTCCAGGCCAAACCCGATCCCATCTACGTGTTTTGGGAATTCGTCCATACCCTGGCGCATTTCGACGGATTCACCAAAGAAAACATCGTGGGATTGGTCCAAGACCAATATTTACGGCAGAATCCCGCGATTTTGGAAGAACTGGTCACTAACCTCTACATGGCGACCTATATGGACGGCAATCCCGTCGTGCGCAAAGAGGATTACATTCAACAGCTGCGGTGGCGCGTGGCGCAAGCGGAACAAAACTCGATCTTCCGGGCCTACCGGAAGATCAAGAGTTTGGTGGCTTGAAAAACTGGCTGCTGTATTCCTGCCACCCCGGCAAGGCGAAGATCCATGCAATGGTCCGATCCAGCCCAAAGCATCACATTCTCCATGCTTGATCCCGTGGCTGGGGGATGGTTTGGTTCGAGAATCGATTCCCTCGTCCTCCGGGAGAGGAGTAGGGTGAGGGAAGCCCTGAAAGGGCGAAAAGGAACACGTAAGGGAACTTTTCGCTTTGTCCGGCGAACACATTCGAGTGAATCGTTGCCCTTTCAAAATCTTCGGCAGACAGGGAAATGTCAAACCGTGAAATAATTTTTGGGAAGATTTTTGGATCGAATGGATAGTCAAGATACACTCGGGATAAGGCCTTTCGACGGAAAGGGGGGATTGGGGCCCAGAAAATTATGGTTTATCCGGCTTATGCGTATTGTCCAGAGCACCGTATCCCATCGATTCGGTATGAACGGAGACCCCCCTCCCAACATCCCCTTCCCTCGGGGAGAGGCTCAGGATGAGGGCAGTCCGGAAACAGTGGGAATCTTTCTCTGCACGAATTTAATAGAGGTTGATTATTTAAGTTTCTAAATCGGATGAACACCCACCCGGCGCGGGACGATAGGTTGGCCACAACCTTTCTGCACTGACGTTCAGCGTTGCGGTGAGTTCAAAGAATACGGGGCATGGCAACATGCCCTTTTTCATTGAACCTCCCCGCGAGACTTTATCGGCGGCGCGTCCACCACTAAAGTACCTCCGGATTCCATATGCTTACCCTTTCGTTATCGAGGAAAAATCCGTGGTGATCTCGTTGCCGGTTTGGATCGCGTTTTTGGCGCTCATTCTTTTTCTGCTGGCCTTGGACTTGGGGGTCTTCAACCGCAAGGCGCATGTGATCGAGTTCAAGGAAGCCATGTGGTGGACCATCATCTGGATCGTGGTGGCGCTTGTATTCAACGTATGGGTGTACTGGTACATGGGAACGCGGGCCGGCCATGAATTTCTCACGGGCTACATCATCGAGCGGGTGCTCAGCATCGATAACATCTTCGTGTTCCTCCTGGTGTTTTCCTACTTCCAAGTGCCGGACAAATACCAACACCGGGTGCTGTTTTGGGGCATCCTGGGCGCGCTGGTGATGCGGGGCTTGTTTATCGCGGCGGGGATCACCCTGATCCACCTGTTCGCGTGGGTGATGTACGTCTTTGGATTGTTCCTGGTCATCACCGGAATCAAAATGGCCATGGAGAAAGGGAAAAAAATCCATCCTGAAAAAAATCCGGTCTTGCGGTTTTGCCGCCGGCTGTTTCCCGTCACCGAAAATTACGTGGAAGGCAAGTTCCTGGTCGTCCGGAACGGCAAATACTGGATTACGCCGCTCTTCTTAGTGCTGGTGTTCGTGGAAGCCACGGACGTCGTCTTCGCGCTGGATTCGATTCCCGCCATCCTGGCCATCACACTCGATCCGTTTATCGTCTTTACCTCGAACGTGTTCGCCATCCTGGGCTTGCGGGCCATGTACTTCGCCGTGGCGGACATCTTGAGACTATTCCATTACCTCCATTACGGGCTGTCGTTCATCCTGGTGTTTGTCGGGGTGAAGATGCTGATCGAGGATATCTACCATATCCCCGTCCTGGTCTCCCTGGGCGTGATCTCTATTCTATTCCTGGTCTCGATCGTGGCTTCGATCATTTGGCCGCAGGAAGAGGCATTGCTGCCCGCCGGAGGGAAGATTCAACAATAGATGTTTTTGCGCGCCACAGCGTCCCCCTCTGGCCCTCGTTACGGCTGAGCGATCGATTTTATGCCCCCATCCCCGAATTGGACCTCCACGAGCCGGTGAAAAGGAATGATGCGGAGCACGGTTTGAACCCGGCGGTTCTCGATTTCCAGATGAGTGGTGAACAACCGGCCGGACATGTCCATATTAAAACTGCCCGTGCCTCCCGGAACCGCCTCGGGAAGGTTCGACCGGGTCACGCCTTCCGTCCCGCCTTTCCCCGTTTCCCAACGGGCGGAAAACAGAATCCCTTCGGCCAAGGGAGATTGGGCCTGGATCCGCGCCACTCCGGCCATGATCCCCATGCCCAAAATGAACCCCACGGCCAACGCTATGTATACCTCGCTGGATAGTTTCACCATACCGCCGCCTCCCTTCGACTGGAATCATGCGCAGACAACCGCCCAGGGGCTCCTCTTAAAACCATGACCATCCCGTAATCTCCGTCAAACCGGACACCACAGGCAACAAGATATGCGAGGGAAAGTCCGGGCCGGCGTGCACCCGCGTCACCGCGGTGGCGGGATGGCCGTTTTGTCCCAAGGGCTGGTATAGGGGATTCGGTTCGAACCGGGGCGCGTTCGTGTTCGCCACGATCACCCGGATCCGGTGGCCCGTGTTGAAGACCAAACTGGTGCTCCAGAGGTCGATCTCATAGGGAATCACCTCACCGGGCGTGATGGGCGTGGGATGCGAGAGCGATTCCCGGTACGACGCGCGCCGGATTCCATCGCACACCAGCATGGAACGGCCGTCGGGATACACATCGGTCAGCCGCACAGCCAAGTCGTTATCCGTCAGGTTCGATTCGGCGTAAATCACCGCTGTGATCCGCCCGGTCACTTCCACGGGCTCGGGGAGGGGGTCCGTGCTGAACACCAGCACATCCGGCCGTGATTCAAGGGGCCGTTGGTCCCACGGGCCGGAATTGGCTTCCAGGTTCATCCCCCCGAGCGTGGGCACGGGATTGCCGGGCTCCACCATGATCTCTCCACTCCAGGATTCAGACAAAGACGCTACGGACAACGTCCCGCCGGGCCCCAAGTACAAACGCACGGGTTGGGAGGCGGGCGGCCAGGAATCACTGGTCTTCCAGACATTGCCCGGCGCGTCCGCCGCGCTGGTGTCGCCCATTAGGTAATACTTGACCGCGGGCTGGTCCATCACCCCGTTTTGGCTCCCCTTGAGCCAATAATCGAACCACGCGATCGTATCCGTGATCTCCGTGGCGTATTCCGAATTCGCCGGAAATCTCAATTGCCCTTGCTGTAAATCGAACTCATTGACATGCGTCCAGGGGCCGATGATCAGCCTC
>ERZ795045.914-NODE-914-length-35414-cov-4.602675_pt1 | contig 35414 bp, 37 predicted proteins | sample MGYA00375129_ERZ795045 | MGnify/ENA primary metagenome ERZ795045 (study PRJEB30174, sample SAMN05720166) | activated sludge metagenome | isolation source: anaerobic digester from wastewater treatment plant | place: Japan | collected 2015-05-15 ...
ATATTATTAAGATATGAAAAAGCGTAGTTTGGAATATTTGAAAAATCTCCAACCTTCGGTTTTGAAACCGAAGCCTTTACATCCGCGCTAAATTTACCCGAAACATCTAAAGAAGGAAGTATAGAAAAATTGTCTTTAATTACTTTATCGTTAATAATCGAGAAATCTGCGGAGTATAAGTTAAAGCCGAGCGAAACTGCGAGAACCAGTAAAACTTTAAATATGTTTTTCACGTTGCCTCCATAGATATCTTAATTTAATAAATGATAAAAGTCAAGACCTTTAAGAACCCTTATTCAATAGGTCTTAAGTCCTATAATTTTTTTATAAAATATACCTCTTTATCTTATCTTCGGAAATAGAATATATTTTAGATATCTTATCGCAACCGGTTAATAACTCAGAAGGTTTTAACTTAAAATCGAACTTGCCGTCATTCATAAAACAAATTTCGTCGCAATAATCCGCAGCCAGTTTTAAATCGTGAAGCACGGTTATAACTTTAATCTTTCTCGAAAAGGTCTCGTTTTTCAATATATCGAAAATTTTTATTTTATGGTTTATATCCAAGTGAGAAGTTGGTTCATCCATTAAAATTACGGAACTCCCCTGAATAAGAGCTTGAGCGACCAAAACAAGTTGTCTTTCTCCGTTTGAAAGGTTATTAAAATTTCTATCCAATATGCTTCTTATTCCTATTTTATCGGCGATATCGAATATTTTATTAAAATCGGTCTTGGAATAAGAATCGAGGAAGTTTAAGCGAGGCAATCTTCCCATTAACAAAATATCCATCACTCGAAACTCAAAAGGAGTATTTACTTCTCCGGGCACAAAAGACAGTAAAGTGGCCAATTCTTTCTTTTTATAATCTTTAATATTTTTATCAAATATCTCGATTTCCCCCTCATATTCTTTTATTATTCCAGAGATAATTTTTAGAAGAGTGGTTTTTCCGCAACCGTTGGCGCCACATATCCCTACGATATCCGCGGAAAACTCGGCACCCAACCCTTTTAAAACTTTTTTTTCTCCGTAATTAAAAAAAAGATTTTTTATTTTTATAAAATTATTCATTTCTCTTTTCCCTTTTCAAAACAAGCCATATAAAGAAAATGGAACCTGCTATTGAAGAAATAACGCCGGGCGGAAGCTCTGTGGGGTAAAATAAGCTTTTAACCGCCAAATCGGAAATTAAAAGAAAAAAAGCTCCGTAAACGGCGTTAATCAAAAAAAGAATTTTCAAATCCGCATTTGATAACAATCTTCTTGTTATATGAGGGATCATAAGCCCAACAAACCCGATTATTCCGGAAACCGAAACAGATACGGAGGTCAAAGCGGCCGTTATTATGAAAACGATAAGTTTTAATCTTTTAGTATTTACGCCTAAGGTTTCCGCTTTTTCTTCGTCGAACGCAATTATCTTGATATGTTCGATTAAAACCGATATTATTATAAAGAGAATCGAAATAATAAAAAAAGAATATCCTATTACGCGATACTCGTTATAAGCGAAACTTCCAAAGCTTAGATGAAAGAAGTTAACGGTAGCATCCCTTGAAAAAATAACAAATATCACTATTATGGAAAGAACGAAGGAATTTAAGGCTATTCCGCTAAGAAGCAAAGAAGTATTTTGAGAAGAAGAAAGAACGGAAATTTTGTAAGAAATCAAAGTTGCCGAAACGGAAAAAGAAAGTATCAAAAAAAAATACTCAAAACCGTAAAATTTTAAACCGATAATATTCGAAATTATTATCGCAAGCATGGAAGAACCGGATGTGCCGATAATGAAAGGGTCAGCTAAGGGGTTTTTGGTTAAAAGCTGAAGAATCATCCCTGCGGTTGAAAGAGAAAAACCGGTAATTATTAAAGTAAGAAATCTCGGGATTCTAAGGTTTATAAGGATATCTTTATCATAATCCGACGGTATGGTCAACGAAAAATAAGAAAAAAGGCAAAACAACAAAGCGGAAAAAAAAATTTTATAAAAAATTAAATTTTTATTTTTTTTCATTTGGAGCTTAAATATTCGGAAACTTTTTTAATAACTTCGGCTATCCTTGGGGAAGGTCTTGAGAAAAGATTTCTTTCCTCCGGGGTTAAAACATATATCTTTTTATCTTTCGCCGCTTTTATTTTATCGGCGAGAGGTCTTGAGACAAATTCCGAATAACCGGTCGAAAAAAGAATCACCGCATCGGGATTTCTTTTAACGACTTCTTCCCACTGAGCCTTAAAATACGGAATTTTTATGTCGTTGAATATGTTTATTCCTCCGGATTTGGATATTACGTCGCTTATAAAACTATCCGATCCCACGCTCCATAAATCCTTATCCACTTCCGCATAAACTTTAACATAAGATTTTTTTTTCGACGAATCTATTTCCTTTTTCATTCTTGCGATAATTTCATTTCCTTCTTTTTCTTTATTTATATGTTTAGATATTATTCTTATGGTTTTATATATATCTTCAACGCTTTTTTCCTGATTTATCACAATAGTTTTCGCTTTTAAATTTTTTATCTTTTTTATAAAATCGTTTCTCCACTCTCCCATAAATATTATATCCGGTTTTAGCTTATATATCTTTTCGATATTGGGGCTCAAATAATCTCCGACTCTATCTTTCTTTTTTGCCTGCTCCGGATAGTCGCAAAAGTTTGTAACCCCAACCAATTTATCTCCCGCTCCAAGCTCAAAAATTATCTCGGTATAAGAAGGAAGCAGAGAAACGATTCGCTGGGGATAAACAAAACCGGAAAATAAAAATATAAGGAAAAACGATTTAAACATCAAACCCCTCCGCCTTCGATTTTTGAAACTATTTTTAAGGCGTCTTTGTAAAATTGAGTTCGCTTAATTTTTTTAACATCTCCCAATGCCTTATCTATTTTTGGATCGAATCTTATGGAATTTATTTTAGCCTTTTGAGCCATATTTTCCACAAAAAGTATCCCGATTTTCATATCCTTATAAACTTTTACGGAATTTTCCAAAATTTTTTTAGATAAAGGAGAAGGCGTGGATACGGCAATAACCGAAAATTTATCGAAAAGCTTTATGACATCCATGGTGGTATCCGAAAAACCCGGAGGCATATCGATTATTAAAAAATCAAGCTCTCCCCATACGGTAACGCATAAAAGTTCTTTTATCGCGTTGGATATCGAGTTGCCTCTAAAACCTAAAGGACAACTTTGGGAAAAAAACTGAAAAGACATAAATTTTATTTTTTCAAACTCGGGCGGTAACAACCCCATATCTTCCTTGGGATAAAGTTTATCAGCTCCCAATATGATGTGGTCCGTAGAAGAAGTAATATCCAGGTCCAAAAGTCCGACTTTTATTCCTTTGTCCGCAAGTCCCAATGCTACGGCCACGCTTATAAGACTCTTCCCTATCCCGCCTTTAAAACCGCTTACAAGACATATATTTTTAACCGCTATCATTCTGTCTTTGATTATAGCCTCTCTCGGGTCTATTCTTAAATTATTCATAACCTAAAGAAACTCCTCTCCCTTTTATTATCTCAAAATCTATGCTTTTGCACTTTGGACATTTTACAAAAGCCTTAACCATTTCGGGAATAAAGTGTATATTTTCTTTTTCTTCTTCCGATTTCTTTTTAACCTCGCTCATGCTAAAATCTTTGCCGCAAGAATTACATTTAAACTCCGACTCTTCGACTACTATTTTGTAATTAATCTTTTTTTTGTTTTGCTTAAGTATTTCTTCCATTGCGAATTTAAAAACTTCCATATCTATGGCTTGAAGCTCGCCCATATAAACGATTACTTTTTTACCGACAAATTCCTTTTTTTCGTTTATCGTCTTTATAACCGACTCCGCTAACGCCCACTCATGCAGTTCTCCTCCTCATTTTACCTGTATACTCAAATAAAAAGGCTCTCCGTCTCTTATCATATCTATAAGTATGCCTTCGGATATATCCGCCCGGGAAAACGCATCCGCCATAGAGCGATAATCCGTAATTTTATTATTATTGACCCCTTTTATAATGTCTCCTTTCTTTATGTAATTTCTCAAAGGAGAATCTTTTCCCACATCTTTTACCACCGCTCCCTCATCGGAATATACAAGATCCAATCCGTTAAACTTATAAATATTATTTTTGTTTTTGTCGTAATAAGAATTATTCGAATTTTTTTCCATAACCATATCGGAATCTTTTGGGCGCTTTGAAAGGACCAATTCGGCGTTATATTTTTTGCCGTTTCTAATATAAGAAACCGATATCTTGTCTCCGGGTTTTTTATAATATATCCTATAAACAAGATCCTCGTCGCTTTCCACTTCGTCGTTATCCACCGAAACTATTATATCTCCTCTTTTAAGACCGGCTTTTTGCGCCGGAGAATTATCGTAAACCTTATTTATTATTCCGCCTTTGGGAATATCGGTAGACATTATTTTTCTCATTACAAGGTCGGTCGGTATCAACGAAACTCCCATCCATCCTCTTTCCGGAGCTTTATTATAAATGACCTCATCCACAACCTGCCTTATTTTCCATGAGGGTATGGCAAATCCGACTCCCGCAAAAGCGCCGCTCGGCGAATATATGGCCGAGTTTATGCCGACTATTTCTCCTCTTATATTTAACAACGGACCGCCGGAGTTACCCTGATTTATTGCGGCATCGGTTTGTATCAAATCGTTGTATGCTTTGCCTTCAACTTTAAGATTTACGTTTTTAGAAGAAACTATTCCCATGGTATATGTCTGTTTAAAGCCGAAAGGATATCCGACCGCAAGCACTATGTCTCCTATATTTACCGGAGACGACGAAAAGTTTAAGTACTGAAATTTTTTATTGTTGGATTTTATTTTAAGTATCGCTATATCCAACTTTTTTTCTCCTCCGACATAATTGGCTTTGTATGTGGTTTTTTTGTTGTCTTCGGATATTTCAATATTAATCTCATCCGCATCTTCTATTACATGATAATTGGTAACCAGATAACCGTCAGGAGATATTATTACTCCGGAACCTATCCCTCCCATTTTATATTTATAAATTTTTTCTTCCGGAATCATGTATCCGAAATAAAACTCCGGTTCTATTACGCTAACCGCGCCTTCTTTGGATACTTTTATGCTGACGACCGCTCCGTTTGATTTTTGGACTATCGAATTTATATCTTTTTGAAATTCGTATATATTGACCGAAGAGTAGAGGTTTGAGAAAAAAAGCCAAAAAACCAAAACAAACATTTTTCCTCCTTAAAATTATTATATAAATATATGAAAAATTTGACAAACCGCGAAAAATTATGTTATAATGAATTGTAAGCTACTTTAAGGCTTACAAGTTTTGCGGGTATCCCGAAAAGCCAGAACTACCCGCGAAACGATGTCCTCATACGAGGCGCGTTAGAACTTTCCCACCTATGGGTTCTAACACAAAGCGGGTAGCGGTTGTATAAAAACAAAAAATGGAGTAAAAAAAATGAAAAAAATATTAGTCTTATCGTTAGTATCAATGGTGGCGATATCCTTATCATCAAAGGATATTGGAAAATACGATTTCGATTACGAGATATCGCCCGATATAATAAAAAGCATATCTGTTTCGTTGCCTGCTCCGGATTACTCGACTATATCGAGCAAATCCTCTCAAAACACGGTAGATCACTTCAAATATATGCCGATATTTAAAAAAGCAAGATACGAATACGAATACGAATCTACCAATTTTACCGGAAAAAAGAAAGTTATAGTGGAGTTTAAAGGTTACTCGGAAAAAGACGCGCTGGCGTCGGCTTCCATAACATACTTCAACAAAAAAGACGCAAAAACCATAGACTACTCTATAAAAATAACAGAAAAAGGGATACTTGCCACAGATAGCATTTTGGGAAATGAAAGAATAGAAATACCCATACCGCTTTTTAAAGACAAGAGGTGGACGGAAAACGGAAACGAAAGCAGAGTCATAGGTTTTTCATCCAAAATACAAACCCCGTACTCAAACTTCGATAACGCTTTAAAGATACTTACAAACGTATCCAACTCGGAAGCGGGTAAGATTGAAAGATACTACGCCGAAAATATCGGGCTTGTTAAAGAAGTTATAAAGATCGAAGATAAAACCGATATACTTACTTTAGTTAACTACACCGAGATAAAGTAATATAAGGGTAAAATAGTTTTTAAAAGAGGCGGATTAACATCCGCCTCTTTTTTATTTTAATTAAACTTTTTTTTATATAATATCGTTATGTCAATATTTAAATCGAAATCTATAGAATCGATAATGGGAGAAGAGGAACATTCCAAAAACAAACTTGCGAAAGTTTTAGGGTCTTTCGACGTAACCATGGTAGGAGTCGGAGCCATAATAGGAGCCGGAATATTTGCAATGGTCGGGGAGGCCGCTTTAAAAGGAAACGCGGGGCCGTCTCTCGTCATATCTTTTATAATAACGGCCATAGCTTGCGGTTTTTGCGCGTTGTGCTACGCGGAGTTAGCCTCTATGGTTCCGGTCTCGGGAAGCGCTTACACCTACACATACGCCACTTTGGGAGAAATAATAGCGTGGATTATAGGCTGGGATTTGGTATTGGAATATGCGATAGGAAACATCGCCGTGGCCATAAGTTGGTCGGGATATTTTAATGAGCTTATCAAAAGCATATTTCAAATAGAAATACCTTTATGGCTTAGAATAGATTACAGGTCTTTCATACAAAGAGGATACGACATAACGACCGTTCCTCACATATTCGGAATACCGGTCGTGTTTAATCTCTTAGCCGTCATAATAGTAGGATTTATAACCTGGCTTTTGGTAAAAGGAGTCAAGGAAAGCGCAAAATTCAACAACCTTATGGTAATGTTAAAAATTTTAATACTTTTGATATTTACCGCGATAGGTTTTTATTATTTTAAATCCGAAAATCTAAAACCTTTTGCTCCGGGTGGATTTAAAGGAATACAGATAGGAGCGGCTACGATATTTTTCGCGTATATAGGATTCGACGCGGTATCTACGGTGGCGGAAGAAACGAGAAATCCTCAAAAAGATATGCCGATAGGCATAATAGGTTCGCTTATAATATGCACTATTTTATACATAATAGTAACAGTATCTCTTATGGGAATGATTCCATACAAAGAAATAGCAAACCAGGTAAACGAACCGCTCGTAGCGGGATTAAACTACCACAACGCCCCTAAATTTTGGGTAGCTTTGATATCTCTGGGAGCGGTGATATCTACAACCGCGGTTTTATTGGTTTTCCAGATGGGCCAACCGAGGATTTTTTTTGCAATGGCGAGAGACGGACTTTTGCCTAAATTTTTTTCCAAAGTTCACCCTATACACAAAACCACACACATTACCACCATATGGACCGGGGTATTTGTGGGTTTCTTCTCCGCCATAAGCAACCTTGACGAAATGGCGAATTTATGCAACATAGGAACACTTTTCGCTTTTATACTTGTTTCCGTCGGCGTAATAATACTGAGAATTAAACAACCGAATAGAAATCGACCGTTTAAAGTTCCTTTCGGATTTCTTATTCCGATACTCGGTATAATATCCTGTTTGTATCTTATTTTGGGACTTGATAAAATAACATGGTTTAGATTTATAATATGGCTTATCGTAGGAATATTCATATACGTTTTATACGGTTTTAAAAATTCAAAACTCAATATACAAAAAGCTTAGAATTACTCCGGAGGAAAATATGTTCGATAAAATGAAAGAATTATGGGAATTAAAAAAGAAAGCGGAAGAAATAAAAAAAGAACTTGAAAAAATAGAATTTGCTTCCGAAGACAATTATTCTTTAGTTAAAGTAAAAGGAACTCTTGAAATAGAAGAAGTTTTAATAAAAGACGCATCCGACAAAGAAAAATTGGGGAAATCCTTAAAAGAAAATATAAACAAAGCTTTAAAAAACGCTCAATTGGAAAGCGCCAAAAGGACATTCGGTCAGTTTTAAAAATATTTATCTGACTCTGTGTATTATATCCTTTTCCGGGCATCTATCCGTTTCAAATTGAAGCGTTATATGGTTTATTCCGTAATCTTTGGAAAGTAATTTTTCTATCCGATTATGTATCAGGCAACTTTCGGAAACGAGACAATCTTTTATCTCTATATGGGCTTCAAAATATACGGTTTTTTCATTGCCAAGCCATGTATGAATATGATGAACGTTTATAACTCCGTCGATATCTTCTATATTTTTCTTTATCTTTTCATAATCTATATCGGGTCCGGATTGTATTAAGATATTAAAAGATTTAATAAAAACGGATACCGATTGATATATGATAAAAACGGACATTATTATAGAAAGCGAAGGATCTATGAAATAGTAATCGAATCTCTTAATAAAAAAAGCTCCCAACAAAACGGCCAGAGAAAAACCCGCGTCTCCCATAAGATGCAGATAACTCGCTTTCCAATTTATATTGTTTTCCCCTTCTTTATGAATGATAAAAGCCGAAGAAATATTTATTAAAAAAGCGAAAAAGGAAACTAAAATCATCATATCGGAATTTATTTTTTCCGGATTAAAAAATCTTTTACCCGCCTCAAATATTATAAAAACGCATACTCCGATTAAAAATAAAGAATTTACAAAAGCCGCGACCACCTCGACCCTCTTGTAGCCGTAAGTTCTTTTAAAGTCCGGAGATTTAAAAGAGAAAACCCATGCGATATAGCTTATCACAAGCGAAGCGGTATCCTCTAAGTTATGAAAAGCGTCCGATATCAAAGCCATACTCCCAGAAATTATTCCCGCAACTATTTCGATCAATGAAATTAAAAGATTAAGAAAGATAACCGCCAAAAACTTTCCTTTCTTATCGTGTTCCTCGTGGTGATGATGTTTGTGAGTATGAGTCATATTTATTAGCTTATGGAATTAAGATAATTTACGATATTGTCGCAACTTTCCTGGACTTCCTTAGAAATTCCTTCTTTATAATCCATACTTTTGGGCTGTATTCCCAGTATGACTATTTCTATATTTTTTATCTCGTCTCTTATCAGTTCCAAAAAAATATTTAAAGGCAAAGTGTGAGTTGAAAACATTTTATAACTTTTAAGATTTTTTTCGTCGAGTATCTGCATATCTCCGGGCTTTCCCCCGAAAAATGCGGCGTCTATTATAACGAGTTTATCGGGTTTTAACTCTATTATTTCGCTTACTCTATTTTCAAAAACGCTTCCGGCGTCCATAATTTTTATTCTATCGTTTTTAATTTTTTTTGCTATATACGGACCGGCTCCGTCGTCTTCTCTCAAATCGTTTCCTATAAAAACGTATAAAGTGTTTTTGTTCGGGGATATAGCTTTTAAAATCTCGCTTTTCATAAAAATATTTTATCAAATAAAAAAGGCGCATTTTTTAAAAAATGCGCCTTTTATCCGAATATTTTTTTAGTCTACGAACTCTACGTCTAAATAATGAGTCGAGCAGGATATGCAAGGATCGTAGGCTCTTACGAGCATTTCAAGCTTAAGCCTTATATCCTCTTTCGGTTCGTTTATTATTTCCGGAAGGAATTTTATGAAGTCATACTCTATGTTGTTTATATTTTGGTTTGTCGGTATTATGCAGTTAGCGTTTTGTATTATTCCTTTATCGTCTATTTCATAGTTGTGGAACAATATTCCTCTCGGAACTTCTACCGCTCCAACGCCGTTTCCTGCCTTGGTAGGGATAACCCCTTTTTCGTTTATTCCGACAACTATTTCTTCCCCATAATCTACCCCGTTCTTTTTAAAATCTTTAAGTATATCCAGGGCATGTTCGTAGCAATGAACAAGCTCAACAGCTTGAGCGACGGTATTCATAAAAGGATTGTGGTTTGGCGCTTCAAACTTAAGCTCTTTTGCGACTTTTTTGGCTTTGCTATGAAGTTTTTTATGATTTAGATTGAACCTCGCAAGAGCTCCGACCATATAAGACTCTCTCGAAAGTTTGGTAAATTTGGCGCTTGAGCGAGGATCTATAAACTCGTTTGTGGCAAGCCTATAATCTTTTTTGTTAAATCTTTTCCCGTCCGAAGAGCCTATATCCCCCTCCAACAACGGATATTCATCCGTATCGTTTACCAACGCAACATATTCCGTTTCCCTGTAAAATTCGGGGAATTTTAATTTGGAAGCCACGTTTATCAAATCGTCCATATCGCTTCTTATCCCCTCCAATATATCTATCATCGCATCTATATCTTTTGGCCTTGGAAGTTTTGTAAATCCACCAACTATCGCCGATATCGGATGCACATGTCTTCCGACGAGTATATCGCAGGTATCGTTAAAACATTTTTTCATCTTTAATATTTTTTTGACAAGCGCGTTATGAGTTTTTACAAGAGGCACAAAAGAAGGAACGCCCAAGACGTCAGGAGCTGCTAAAAGATATATATGCAAAAGGTGGCTATCGAGAAACTCATAGTCCAGTAAAAGTTTTCTGAGCTTTACCGTCTGTTCGGAAGGCACAAACCCCAAAGCGTCCTCGGCCGCCTGAATCGAAGCTAAGGAATGTCCGCATGAGCATATTCCGCATATTCTTGAGGTTATATGTTGAGCTTCAAATATGCTTCTTCCTCTAAGCATCCCTTCGAATAGCCTGGGGGTTTCAACCACGTGAAATTCGCATTTTTCTATATTTCCGTTTTTAACGTTTACGACTATATTGCCGTGTCCTTCCACTCTTGTAACATATTCCACTTTTATGTCCAAATCTTTATTTTTTACGCTCATTTAACCTCCTTTGCTTTGTTATACATCTCGATTTTCTTCTTCATTAGCTCTTCCCCCAAAACTTTTATCTTTTCGTTGACATTATATTTTTTTATAATGTCGTTGGCTTGATTTTTTGCCGGATTTGAAACCAACCCTCTGCAACCGTAACAAATATTTCCGTTGCTGGTACACCAGCTATTGCATCCCGCTTTAGTCCATGGTCCCAAACAAACGACGCCTTTATCGTAAAGACAAACGTTTTCGTTTAACTTACACTCCGCGCAAACCGGCTTATCGGGAACGGAATATGCCACGCCTTTTAATATGCATTTTATGACTTCCACCACCTCCGGAAGATAAACCGGGCATCCGTATATGTAATAGTCCACTTTAACCACCTGATCTACGGCTTTTGTCGGTTTTGAGTCGAAATAGGAGTATTTATCTCCGTAGACATATCTTCTTATCTCGTCTATTTCAAATCCGTTTTTCATTCCGTTTACTCCGCCCAAAGCTGCGCAGGAACCGTAGGCGACCAAAACCTTGGCTCTCTCTCTTATTTTTTTAAGCCTTTCCTCGGCGTGTTTATCTCCTATGGAACCTTCTATGAAAACTACATCGTAATCCTTGTCCCATTTTTCGCTCATTACCTCTCTAAACTCGACCACATCCACCGCACCCAGCACGTCCAGAAGCGTTTCCCCCAAATTCGCTATCTGAAGCTGGCATCCTTCGCAACATGCGAAATCGAAAAAAGCTACTTTAGGTTTTTCGGATATTTTGTTTTTAGCCATATTCATCTCCTTATAGTTTTTTGGATTCTTTTACTTCGTCGTATGTAAAAGTCGGACCGTCTTTACAACAATAATAGTTTTTTGGATGGTCTATCTGGCAATGTCCGCATTTGCCCATGCCGCATTTCATATGTCTTTCTAAAGAAAGAACTATATGACGTTCCGGTATGTTTTTCTTTAAAAGCTCCGCTATTACAAACTTATACATAATCGGCGGACCGACAACAACCGCATATGTCCTTTCCGGATTTAAGTTTACGCCTGGGATCAAAGTGGTAATAAGACCGACGTTTCCCTTCCAATCCGGCTCACCTTTATCTACGGTGCAGGCGAAATTTATGTCCATCCTTTTACCCCACCTCTCGACTTCGTCGTAGAATAACATATCCTTAGGGCTTTTACAACCCAAAAGTATATCGACTTTCCCGAAATCTTTTCTATTGTCCATAACGTAATTGATAAGAGACCTTAAAGGAGCTATTCCGAGTCCCCCTGCGACAAAAAGTATGTCGTTTCCAAACATCTGCTTAACCGGGAAAGGTCTTCCGAAAGGACCTCTTATATATACCCTATCCCCTTTTTCAAGTTTATGCATTTGATTGGTAACTCTTCCCGCGGCTCTTACCGTAAGCTCAAAGCTTCCTTTTTTTGTCGGAGAGGAACAAATGGAAATCGGAGCTTCCCCAACCCCAAACAGCTCTACCTGAACAAACTGTCCGGGCTCATGTCCCAACTCTCCGTCGTCAAGCTTAATATCGAACCACTTTTCGGTTTTAGTCATCATCTTGGTGTTTAATATGGTTCCTTTTCTGTAACTCCAATTTGATTCCTTTATTTCTATTACGTTTTTTTCTTTTGTCTTCATATACTCTCCTTAAAATTTCACTTCTTCCGCAAGTTTTACAAGTATCTCTTTAAGGTTTATGCCGGCCATACAGGTTCTAGAACATCTCCCGCAACCCGTACAGAAAAACCTGTTAAATTTATCTACGGGAAACTTAAACTTTCTATAAACTCTATGCCTTTGCCTCATAGATCTCTCTTCCCTGAAATTTTCCCCTCCGGCGACTCTTGCAAAGGTCTCAAACTGACAGGAATCCCATTTTCTTATCCTTTCTCCGCTCTTTAAATCTAAGTTCAAAGTGTCTTCCATATCGAAACAATAGCAGGTGGGGCATACATTTGTGCAGTTGCCGCAAGAAAGGCATTTATTCGCCACTTCTTCCCATACCTTTGAGTTATAAGATTTTTCAAAAATTTGAGGTATCTTCGAGGGCTCCACGTCTATTTCATTTTTAAAAATCTTTTTCTTTTCCTCTCTTATTTTTTCAAGCTCGCTCATATCTTTGGCGCTTGCCTGCGGAAGCTTTATAGATTCGACAAAATCCTCCCCGTCTTGAGTGTTTACGTTTATAACGAATTTGTCTCCGATATCCGTCAAAAACAGGTCGTAACCTCCGTTGGGCAGGTGAGCGTTAACCAGAGCGCAGCTTGCGTACTCGTCGCAGTACTTATTGCACTCAAGACCTATCATAAAAAGATTTTCTTTTCTCATTAAGAAATTATGGTCTACAGGTTTATCGTTAAAGACTATATTAAGACATTGCAAACCGCTCAGATCGCAGGTATGAACCCCGAATACCGCGATTTTTTCGCCGTCTATATAACAGCTTTCTTTTACATCCCCATCTTCTTTAAAATCCATAATCTTTTCTCTTTGAGGCATAAAATACTTTTTAGGCGGAAGTATGGTAGGGACATAATCGCACTTTATTTCATCCGCCGAAGATATTTCGGCGAAAGAATAGTTCCCGCTTCCTCTTTCCACGGGAGCGACAACCTTCATCTTCTTTAACAGATTCTTTATAAAACAATCAAGATTCTTTTTTTCAAGTATATGGTATTTCACTTTTTTCCTCCTTTTATCATAATAAAATTTTACAATTTAATAAAATAAACGGATTATTAGAAAAACTTAAAACGATATTTTTAAAACTTATAACGGTTGTTTTTTTACGCGGTCTTGATAATTAAAATTTATCTTTTCTTTATATATCTCTAAAAGCGTAATTATTACAGAAACGAATATAGGCCCCAAAAAAATGCCTATGGGACCGTAGGTTTTAAGCCCCCCTATTATTCCCAGAAAAACTAAGGCTATAGGAAGTTTTGCGTTTTTGCCTATAAATATCGGCCTTACGAAGTTATCTATAAGTCCGACTACGAACATCCCCCATATAAAAACAAAAATCGTCGTAGTAAAATCTTTTGTCAGATAACAATAAATGGCGACCGGAATCGTAACCATGGATGTGCCGAGAAAAGGTATAAGAGCGGAAAATATAACGAGAAACCCTAACATTATCGGAGAATTTAGTCCCGCTATGTAATAGCCGAGCGCCGCGACTATTCCCTGAACGAATGCGGTTAAAAGAACTCCTTTTATTATAGAATTGGTAGTTACGGAAAATTGCATAAGAATTCTTTCTATGTATTTATTTTCAAGCGGCACCAGTTCTATTAACCAGTTTAAAAGTTTTTTGCCGTCTTTAAATAGAAAAAACATGGAAATAAGCATTACAAAGAAATTAACGAAGAAGAAAAATATGTTTTTTATTATTCCGCCCCCCGATTTTAAAATAGCCCTTTGAAATTCCTCTAAGTTTGTAACCAGTATCTCTTTTATGTCTAAGCTTGAAAAAGGTATGAAGGACGGAATATTTAATTTGATTTTGTAAATATTATTATTTAAGTAATCTATGGTTTGAGGATATATCATTTTGGCTTCTTTGAACAAAAGCCAGCCGAAAAGCAAGAAAGGAACGACTATGGTGACAAACATAAAAATCACGCTTAAAAAAGCGGATATGTTTTCGTTTATTTTTTTATTCGTAAAGAACGAATAAACCGGATAATATACGACCGAAAATATTATGCCGAGAAATATGGCGAGTATGAACGGAGATATGAGTTTTATAAACCCGTAAATTATTATAAGTATCAATATGGATACGATTACGTTCAGTATAAAACGCCTGTTAAGGCTGTTATATTCCATAAGTTAATTATATAATATTAATTAAAATATTTTAGAAAACGAAATATCTAACCAATACGATTAAACCCAACGCGACTCTATAAAATACGAAAATAGAAAGATCTTTCTTTTTAAGATATGAAAGCAAAAATCTAATGGAAAGAACTCCCGATAAAAAGCTTGAAAAAAATCCGGCAAAAAGATAAATATTTATATCCGAAAAAACAAGTTTTCTGGCCTCAAACACCCCGGCACCCAATATTATCGGCATGGCCATAAAAAAAGATATTTTAGCGGCCGAGTCTCTCGTATATCCAAGCATCAAAAGAGAAATTATGGTCATCCCCGAACGAGAAGCTCCGGGTATTATGGCTATGGACTGAAAAAGGCCGGCGACAATCGCGTGTTTTATATTAAAGTCTTTTTCGGTCTTTTCTCCTCCGTATTTTTTGTCTACGAAATAAATGACAAAAGAAAAGAATATGAGCGAAAGAGAAACGACGACAGGAGTTCTAAAAACATTTTCGGCTATTTTATCAAGCGTCAACCCGGCTATCACCCCCGGAACCGTGGCTATGGCTATATAAAACAAAAACTTAGAATCTTCTCCTTTAGGATTTTGTATTGAATTTTTAAGGATATTTTTAATATCTTTTAAAAAATACGAAAAAATAGCTAAAAGGGTTCCCATATGCAACATAACATCGAAACTCAAACCCTGATAATTCATATTAGTAAGATAAGAATATAAATATAAATGCGCGGAAGACGATATCGGCAAAAATTCACCGATTCCCTGCAAAATACCGAGAAGTATAGAATTAATCATTTCCATAGCTATATTTTACTATTTTTATACCTTCGTAATAATGGTTTAGTATATCTTTGCAAGCATATCCCAACTCGCCCATCTTATCCGCTCCTGCCTGGCACATCCCTACCCCATGACCATAACCCTTTCCATCGAATATTATGTATTTATTATCTCTTGAAACGGTAAAAGCGGTGCTTTTTATAGCCATCCATCCTAACTCTCTTCCTATAATATGATAAAAATTTATACCGGATATAGCTATCTTTCTTTTGTCGGATATTATATCTAAACTTTTAACCCTGCCGGAATGGGTATAAACGATATTGGAAATTTCTACGAATTTTTCGGCCTTATTTTTAAAAACGGATTTTTGCAAAAATCTTTCAAATCTTTTTATCCTTATTTTTGTTCTCCATCTATACCCCCAACCCTCCGAACAAAGAGTTTTAAAGCCGATATCGTCTTTAACGCTTACGAGATACGGCATAGTATCGTAATTCCATACGTCTTTCGCGTTTTCTGTTGCCCCCCCCGCAAACGCTATGATACATCGCCCATATCGGTTTCTTGTCGAATTCCATTATAACACCGGAAGTTTCTCTAACCGCCTTATAAGTCTTTTCTCTTATATCCTTAAACCCCTTATACAATTGACAATGTGTAAGGTCGCAAAAATTATACCCCTGTTTTTCGTGTCTATTACCGGCGGCTATGGCATAAGATCTTATAGCTATAGCGTTTGCTTTAATCGCTTCTACATTTTTCATATGTCTGGTCTCGGAATCGGTAACGCTTAAGACATAATCTTCCAAGTCTACCGTATTCACCATAAACAAAAAACCCTTCAAATTTTTTACTTCGATCGTTCCTTTATAATATCTTTCCTTCTTTTTCGACTTTATTTTAACCGTACCGTTTATTTTTATTTTAACTTCTTTTAAAAAAGAAACTTTATTATCTTCATCCAATTTAATCTTATCCTTATAAGAATAAATATCGAAAGAATTTTCTATTTTCTTTTCGTTTATATAAACAAAAGATTTTTCAATTGGAGTAATCGAAAGAGAAGTTATATTGCCGTATGAAACAAGCCCTATTTTAATATCCATGGATAAGAAAAAAAACCAGGGTATTAAAACAGAAAATCTAATCGGGGAAATACTGTGAAACGATTTTAACATTTTTTTTCTCGCCATACTCCAATCTGACATATCCCCCGGTGCCAAAAAGCAATCTATCTCCCGACAAAACGTAAACCAGGTCCGAAACAAAAGGCATATGAGAGATTATTATGATGTTGGATTTATTGGAATTAATATAATCGCAAACGAAAGAAAGATCCGATCCTGGAGCGAGGAAATCCTTAAACTCAATCCTGTCGCAATTTATCTCACTTGAAATAATATCCGCGGTTTGAACGGCCCTTTTAAAAGGACTTGAAACTATATATTCCGGTCTAAAACCCTCGGATAAAAGACTAAAAACGGATTTTTTTATTTGCTCCTTTCCCTTTTCCGAAATCGGCCTTTCGAAATCCGCGCTTACTTTGGCTTCTAAGACGCTTAAAGCGTGAGCGTGTCTGAATATTACTATTTCCATTTTATTTTTATTTAAGCATTAACAAATATTTTTTAATTACGGATAAATGTTTTTTCTCGTTTTCTATTATTTTTTTAATAGCCGCTTTTTCCCCATAACCCGAAACAGAATTCAAAAAAACTTCGTATAGTTTTACGCTGTCCGCCTCTCTAACGAGGTGAGCCCTCAAATTTTTTCTAAGAGATTTAAAAGGTATTATCTTTCTATATTTGACGTTAATCCGCTTTTTATATAATGATAAAAGCGTTTTTATATGCGCCGCTTCCTCCGCCGCGAAATTGGAAAAAGTTTCAGCTATCGCTTTCCCGCCTACTATCTTATTTTTAAAAAGCTCCGATTCCGTAGCATAAAGGAAAACATCCACTTTTTCTTCGTTAATTATCCCTTTTAATATTTCTTCATTCATCCTAATAGTATATTATATTTTATTGAGCTTGAAATCGGAAAATTGGCAAATATCTTTCGCAAGACATATGGAGCATCTTCCTTTTTTTTCAAAAACCGAGTCCCTCATCTTTTTACCGCAATCTTTTATGAAAGATAAAAGATTCTCCTCCCCCATATACTCAGCCTCTACTTCTTTCAAATTTGAAACGAAATAATATTTTAAGTTTTTAACCCTTACCGAATACTTTTTCGATACTCCGAATGCGTATATCGAAAGTTGAAGATTATTTTTTACTATACCCTCTCCGTTTTCTTCAAGCCCCAATTTATAATCTATAACATTAAAGCTTCCGTCATCGTTTTTATCTATCCTATCTACCGTCCCCTTTAACACGAAATCTTCGCCTATGTCTATATCGAAAGAATCTTCGCAATAAAGAATGGTCGATTTTTTTTTAATTTCGTATTCGTAAAATTTTTTTAAAATATCGACTCCTTTATAATAATAATCCATCATTTCCTGGCCGTTTGAATATCCGTAGTTGCACCAGTTTTCTTCGTAAGAGTTTAAAAGTCTATCGATACCGAGTCGTTTTGTGCCGAACTCTTTTAAAGCTTTATGGATGGACAGCCCGAAGGATGTTTTGCGATTATGTTTTGTATAATTGCCGTCTATGTATATAAATTTGTAAAGATAATTGCAAAACAAATAAGCGTTTATTTTGGAATAATTCAATTCAAACATTTTTCTTGGGTTTAAAAAAATCTATCAAAGTATCTCCGTATTTTTCGGTTCTAAACTTAATAAGTTCCTCCGGGGTTTCAAACTTTTCTTTTATGTGATGCTGAGATATGATTATACCGTATTCGGAAAGAAGATTTGCCTTTAAAACCGACTGAATGGTTTTCAGGCTGTAGATTAAAGGATTGTTGTCTTTGTCTCTATACGGAGGTCCCATGTAAACTATATCGTAACCGTCCTGGGAGTAATAACTAAGCCAGTTGAGATTTTCAAGTATGTTCCCTTTGACTACCACGCCCGACTCTTCAAGCTCCAAATTTTTCAAGTTCTTTTTTATTGTATCAAGGCATTGCTTGTCGTTATCCACAAAAACGACTTTGGAAGACCCCCTCGATAGGGCTTCCAATCCGACAAGCCCTATTCCGGCGTATAAATCCAAAAAAATAGAACCGGTTATATAAGGTCTTAATATATCGAAAAGAGATTTTCTCATTCTGACCGATATGGGTTTTACATGATGACTCATAGGTAACGACAAAACCCTTCTGTTTTTTCTGTTTCCGGCTATTATTCTTATCATAATTTTCAAAGCTCGCCAAAAAATAATATAATTTCTATAATATATTATACCATATGCTTTTTTGAAAGAGGATTTATGGAAGAATTCGATATTGTCATAATAGACGACGACCCTATGGCCGGGGAACTAACCAAGGATTTGCTTACCGACGAAGGTTGGAAGGTTCTTTTGGTAGACGACTCTATGAAGGCGATAGACGAAATCAAAAAATACAAGCCGAAACTCGTTATAAGCGACATAATGATGCCCGGAATAAACGGAATGGAAATTTGTAAAAGGATAAAAACAAACCCGGAAACAAAATCGATAAAGGTTATAATATTATCCGGAAAATCTTACGAATCCGAAAAACAAAGAGCTTTAATGTTAGGTGCGGATTATTTCATAGGAAAACCTTACGATGTGGCAAATTTCTCAAAAACGATAAAAGAAATCATACAGGGATCTTCAAAACTTCCTCCCCCTCCTCCGTCGATTAAAAAACCGGCGGATATAAACGAAGAAAAACTTATTAATTCAGAGATTTCCCAAACCAATTTAAGAATTACCGCCTACGGCATAAGAGGACTTGGAGAAAGGCTTCCGACATCGGATTCCATTTTCGGAAGGCAAACAAACTGCATATCGATAGAAACCCAAAAAGACATTATAGTCTTAGACGCCGGTACGGGAATATTCGAGTTGGGACAAAAGATAGTCGAAAAAAACTTTTATCGAAACATATGGATTTTCTTAACTCATTTCCATATAGACAACATAATGGGGCTTCCTCATTTCAAGCCTTTTTTAGATTCGAAGTATACCGTAAACATAATAGGGCCCAACGACCCGGAAAAATCGCTTAAGGACGCCATAAAAAACTATCTCTACAGCTCCTTTTCTCCCATCCCTCACCCGCCTAAAGCGAAAATAAATCTGTACGAAGTGCTTGAGGAAAACTATTCGGTATCGGAAGATATCAAAATGGCGACAATGTACTCAAATCACCCGACAACTACAATGATTTATCTTTTAAACATAAAAGGATTCAAGATAGCCTACGCTCCGGATAGCGAGATATGGGAAGAAAGCACCGCTTTTCAAGACTATAACGAAAGATTAGGGAAGTTCACATCCAAATTCGATTTAATTATACACGATTCTTACTACGACAAAAACGATTATATAGAAAAAAATCACAAAGGCCATAGTTCTTTTGAAATATTATGCAATTTTGTAAGGAAAAACCACATAAAAAATTTAATGCCGATAAACCTAAACCCCTCTTACGAAGACGAAAAAATAAAATCGATGATAGAAGAAGGAAGCAAAATATTATCGGATAGCGGTTCGAAAATATTGCTCTTAAAGGAAAAAGAGAAAACGCTTTTCGAAATATCGGCCGCAAAAAAATAACTAACGATATTCTATAGCTCTTTTTATGGCCGAATCCGGTTTTTTTTCCAAACTCTCTATGTCTCTCGAATATTTTATTTCTTTTATCCAGTTTCCTTTAGAATCCAGCTCGTATTCGAAAACGTAATCTTTATAAAATACGCCGTTGGAATCGAATAATTTCTCTTCCTCTTTAAGCCCGTATCCGTTGTAATAGATTTCTCGTCTGGAAGATAGATTTTGAGAAAATGTATACTCAGAAATCGTCTCCTTTCTTATTATCCCATCGACCTTATATTCCCTCGATAAAACTTCTTTCAGTATATTATCTTTATCGTAGGATTTTATTACCGCCGATAGTTTGTTTATTTCGTAATTTTTTCTAACCGAAACATCCTGGTTTTTATCGTATCTTATTTCTTCTTTTAAACTACCTTTATCGTCGAATTTTTTAACGATTTTCTCTTCCGGAAAATAATTGGAATCGAATATGTGGCAAACATTTAGCATATTGTCGTTCAAACATATGCTAACGCCTAAAATCTCGTCTTCGCTCATTTTTTCTAATTTTATTTCCGATATCTTTTTAGCATCGTCAGAACAAATCTTTTTAATTTCCTTTCCGCTATCATCTAAACTTAATATTTCCTTACAATATTTTTTTATCTTCTTTTCATCTTTTTCATAAACATATTTTTTCTTCCACGAAATATCCTTATCGTTTTTCCCGCCGGCTTCTTCGATAACTCTGCCGAATTCGTCGTAATAAACCGCATATAAAGAATTGACATCTCCGATAACCGCTTTTTTATTTTTATAATATACGGAATGGTTATATATTTTTATCGATTTTACCTTGGAATTAACGGATAGATAATAATCCTCGGAATAAACATTTGAACATAAAAAAATAAAAGCAGCAATGTATTTCATATAATATATTATAGATTAAAAAAACGGAGGATTTTATGTCTGAAAAAAAACAGGAAGGACAGCTTCAAATAGAAATACAAATAGACGAAGCAACCGCTCAAGGAATATACACCAACTTAGCCGGAATAACTCACAGCGAAACCGAATTTATTTTCGATTTTTTGTTCATTCAACCAAATCAACCCAAAGCCAAACTCAGAGCCAGAATCATATCCAATCCGATACACACTAAAAGATTTCTTCAAGCGTTGGTTGAAAACATAAGGAAATACGAAGAAAGATTCGGAAAAATTCCCGAAAGAGATTACACGGTGGGCGGACATTCTTAACAAAAAAACGAACATTTTTTAAATATAAAATCTATTTTTCGCCTTTTACTAAAGTGTTATAATTTAATTATGGAACTAAAAAAATACATAGATCGATCCAGAGAAATAGTGGAAAAAAGGATTAACGAATACCTAAAGAAAAAACCTTTCGTTAACGAAACGCTAAAAAAATCCATGCTCTATTCCATAAACGCCGGCGGGAAAAGAATAAGACCGGCTTTTATGTTTTTGACCTACGAACTTTTATCTTTTAAAGACAAAAAAAACATAGTAGACGCGGCCGCGGCCATAGAAATGATACACACCTATTCTTTAATACACGACGATCTGCCGGCTATGGACGACGACGATTTAAGAAGAGGAAAACCCACGAATCACAAAGTATTCGGAGAAGGGATGGCTATACTGGCCGGGGACGGGCTTTTGACCGATGCATTTAATATAATTTCTTCATCCTCGTCGATAAAAGAAACCCTCAAAGCAAAAGCCATCGAAATTTTATCTTTCAGGGCGGGAAGTTCGGGTATGGTATCGGGTCAAGCCTTAGATTTGCTATCCGAAGGTAAAATTTACCGCGACAGAGAAAAATCAAAACTTAAAAAAACTCTGGATTATATACATAGACATAAAACCGCCGATATGATTATGGCAAGCTGCGAAATGGGCTGCGTTCTTTCCGAAAAAGAAAAATATTTTAAAAACTTATCGGAGTTTGCGTTAAATATAGGGCTTGCTTTTCAGGTTACCGACGATATACTGGACGTAGTAGGAGACAAAAAGAAATTGGGCAAAAGCGGAAGCGACCGGAAAAACCAAAAACTTACTTACGTAACTTTATTCGGGCTGGAAAAAGCAAAAAAAATGGCCGATAATTTTTTAACCGAAGCTTTAAAAAATATCGAATCTTTGGATGGAGATATCGAAAAGAAAAAACTACTTAAAGAATTGGCTTTACTGGTAGTAAGGAGAGACAGATGAGATATTTAGGCTATATAAAAGGACCCGCGGACCTTAAAAGATTAAAAGTGGAGGAGTTAAGCGAATTGGCCGAAGAAATAAGAGAAAGAATAATAGAAGTCGTAAGCAAAAACGGAGGCCATTTAGCTTCAAGCTTAGGCGCTACTGATCTGATAATAGCCTTACACTACGTTTACAACTCCCCCGCGGATAAAATAATATTCGATACCGGACACCAGGCATATGCCCATAAAATCCTGACCGGAAGAAACAAAAAATTCGACACGTTAAGAACAATGGGAGGAATATCCGGTTTTTTAAAAAGGAACGAAAGCGAACACGACATATTCGGGGCCGGACACGCTTCAACCGCTTTAAGCGCCGCTTGCGGAATTGCGGCAGCAAGGGATATTTTAAAAGAAAAATATAAAGTCGTATGCGTAGTGGCCGACGGAGCCATGACCGGAGGAATGAGCTGGGAAGCGATGCAAAATATAGGGCATTTGGGGCAGGATATGCTGGTGGTTTTAAACGACAATCAGATGTTTATATCAAACAGAGTGGGGCAGTTTGGAAAAATACTCGCCAAACTTTTAACTTTGGGGACTATAAAAAACGCCGGAGAGAAATTGGAAGTATTTTTAAACAGATTTCAGTTCTGGGGAAAAAATATTTTAAAAGTGGCAAAAAGAGCGAAAGTGATATTGTTCCCCGGAATGATATTCGAAGAAATGGGCTTTTCTTATTTCGGACCGATAGACGGACATAACATAAAAGAAATGGTTGAAGTTCTGGGATATCTAAAAGATTTAAAAGGACCGGTTCTTTTACATGTGGTAACCAAAAAAGGAAAGGGATACGAACATGCGGAAGAAAAACCGATAAACTTCCATGGAACCGCACAATTCGACATAGAATCCGGCGAAGTGATAAAAATATCCGGAAATAAAGAAATCCCGACTTTTACCAAAACTTTTTCCGATTCTCTTGTGGAAATAGCCAAGAAAGATCCGAAAGTGGTCGCCATAACCGCGGCAATGCCGGAAGGTACAGGACTTGACGCTTTTAGAGACAAATATCCTTACAGATATTACGATGTCGGGATAGCCGAAGAACACGCTTTAACATTCGCCGCGGGACTTGCCACTCAAGGGTTCAAACCCGTGGTTGCGATATATTCTTCTTTTATGCAACGAGCTTTCGATCAGGTAATGCACGACATATGTCTGCAAAAATTGCCTGTGGTAATATGTATGGATAGGGCTGGAATAGTTGGAGAAGATGGGCCAACCCATCACGGAGTTTTCGATATAGGATTATTTAGAATGTTACCCGAAATGACAATTATGGCGCCTTCGGACGAATACGAATTAAAGAACTGTTTATATACGGCTATTAAATTGCAAAAACCGGTAGCGATAAGATATCCGAGAGGAAAGGGTTTCGGAGTAAGCATGGGAGAATTTAAAGAATTTGAAAACACAAAAGCAGTAAAACTAAAAGAAGGTAAAGACGCGTATATACTCGCCACCGGAAATAGAACTATTCCCGCGCTAAAAGCCGCCCAAAAACTTGAAAACGACGGTCTTCAAGTCGGCGTTTATTATTTTAGATTTGTAAAACCGTTAGACGAAGAAGCGGTAAGAGAAGCGTCCAAAACGAAAATAATAACGGTCGAAGATAATTCTTTAGCCTGCGGTTTTTCCTCCGCGGTTTTAGAATCGCTATCGGATATGAACATTAAAACCGAAGCAAAAAGATTGGGAATAGGCGATTATTTCGTAGAACAGGGAACTCCTCAAGAACTTTACCAGAAAACAGGAATAGATGAAGAAGGGATTTATAACCAAATAAAAAAATATTTAAAAGCGAGGTAAAAAAATGGACAAAAAACTAATGAAAGAAACGGGGATATACGAGAACGACAGATATGAGAAAGTTAACAAATTAAAACACTCCAAATCTTATAAGAAAGCTTACGAAGACTTAGAATTTTTGAGAAGCGACGAATTAAGGCCGATAAGGTTGCAATTAGAACTTTTAAAACCTCAGATGATACTAAACAAACACGGAGTCGAGAATACGATAGTTTGTTTTGGAAGCGCGAGGATATTCAATAAAGAAGACTCTTTAAAAAGAATAGAAATGTTTAAAAAAGAGCTTCAAAAAAACCCGAACGACAAGGAATTAAAAAGCAAACTGGAAAACGCAAAGGTTTTGTTAAAATCGGAAAAATACTACGAAGAAGCCAGAGAGTTTGCAAAGCTTGCCTCGTCGAATAAAATAAACGGCAAAAAACTGATAATAGTTACCGGGGGCGGACCGGGAATAATGGAAGCCGCAAACAGAGGGGCATGGGAAGCCAACGCAAAAAGCATAGGACTTAACATAACCCTTCCGATGGAGCAGGATCCAAACCCATACATATCCGAAGAGTTTTGTTTCAGGTTCCATTATTTTGCCATAAGAAAAATGCATTTTGTGATGAGAACCAAGGCCATGGTCGCTTTCCCGGGAGGTTTTGGAACCATGGATGAGCTTTTTGAAGTTTTAACTCTCGTACAAACCGGCAAAAAAAGAAAAATACCGGTAATACTTTTGGGCAAAGATTACTGGAAAAAAGTTTTGAATTTTAACATTATGGCCGATATGGGATACATATCGAGAGAGGATTTAAGCATATTCACATACGCCGAAACAGGAAAAGAAGCGTGGAATATAATAGAGGAGTTTTATAAAACCCACAAGATATAAATGAAGTTTTTAATATTAGCCATAGCCATAAATCTTTTTGCGATAGGCCCTTTTTTTGACGGCAAATTTTATCCTAAAGACAAAACGGAACTGGAAAATTATATAAAAGAAAAAACAACCGATGCTTCCAATTATTATTCAAAGATAAGCAAAGACCCAATCAAAGCGGTCATAGTTCCTCATGCCGGATACGAGTTCTCGGGTCAAATAGCCGCAATATCCTATTCTCTAATTCCAAAAGACATAGAACTTTTTATTATTTTATCCCCCTCCCATAAAAATCTAATAGACGGCGCCGTTACCACAAAAGAAACTTTTAATACGCCCCTCGGACTTATAGAATCGGATAAAGATTTTGTGGAAACACTCGTTAAAAACGATTTATTTAAAGAAAACTCCTCGCTTTTTCAAATGGAACACTCAATAGAAGTCCAGCTTCCTTTCATAATTTATTCTTTTAAAAAAGCGAAAATTGTGCCTATACTTTTAAACACTTACGATTTATCGAAAATTTCAAGGATGGCCGAAGAAATTAAAAAAACGATAGACAAAACGAGAAAAAAAACGATGATAATAATATCTTCGGATTTCTCTCACTACCCCGATTATCAAACGGCTAAAAAATCGGACGCTTCCACCGTAGAAGCGATAAAAAAATTGGACGAATATTACTTCGATTTATATCAAAAGATAACTCTTTCCAAAAACGTAAAAGATTTAGACACCCTGGCCTGCGGATCATCCGCCATAATGCTCGGAATTAAAATCGCCAAATTATTAAACGCGACGGAATTTGTTCCGATAAAAATATCCAACTCATACGAAGAAAACAAAAAAGCCTCAAAGGAAAATGTGGTCGGATACGTATCAGGCATATTCATATCGGGCAAAAAGGAAAAAGATTTAAAAATGGAATTTACCAAAGAAGAAAAAAAAGAACTTTTGGAAATTTCCAAAAAATCCATTACGGATTATTTTAAAGGAAAAAAAGAAATAATCGGCTCCGATATTCATCAAAATCCGAAGTTCAACATGCCTCAGGCGGTTTTTGTTACGTTATATAAGAACAAATACTTAAGAGGATGCATAGGTACCACGGAACCGAGATTCGCTTTAATGGACGCCGTTAAATATTTTTCGATCCAGGCCGCATTTAACGATCCCAGATTTTCCACTTTGAAAGAAGAAGAATTAAACGATATAAAAATAGAAATATCCATTTTATCCAGGCTTAAAGGAATTTTAGATTATAAAGAAATAAGAGAAAAAAAAGACGGAGTAATTGCTATATCCAAACAAGGAAGCGGGCTTTTTTTGCCTCAGGTATGGGATTATTTTAAAACAAAAGAAGAATTTCTTTCCGAGTTATGCGAACAAAAAGCGGGACTTAATAGGGACTGCTGGAAAAATAAAGAGACAAAACTCTACACATTCACGGTAGATATACTTCAAGATTAAAAAAGTTTTAGAATCTATTATTGTTTTTGTTCTTGTTTCTGCGGAGGAACGACTTTGGTAGCTTTAAGACCTTTATCGGTTTGATTAGCCTCAAATTCGACTTCCATGTTTTCTTTAAGAGTTTTAAAACCTTGTTTTTCTATTACGCTGTAATGAACAAACACATCGCCGGAATTGTCTTCCGGGGTAATAAAACCAAAACCTTTTTTATTATTAAACCATTTAACCTTACCTTTTGCCATTTTCGCTCCTTTATTAATAAACTAAAAAGCCGTTAATAATATTATACCAAATTTTAATCACTCGTTCCATTTTACAAATCCGGGAATAAAAACGTCGGGAAGATCTTTATGATACGGCCTGACTCTTACCGCAAAATCATGTTTTCCGCTTTTATAACATTTAACTTCCTGAGAATATACGTATACGCTTGAAGTTTTTTCGGATATATTCATATCGAAAGCTCTTCCGTATCTAAAAATGTTTTCCCCGTCCAAAGCTCCGACCACTATTTCGACTTTAACATCTTCCGGAGAAAGTTCCCCAAGCCATACAAGCGCGTTGACTTTAAAAGAGGCGCCGGTTTTAAGCTCCGATTCCGGCTTAAAATTATCCACTACGACTCTTATATTATCAAAACCTCTTATTATTTTATTCCACCAACCGCTTACGGTTTGTTTGACTTTCTCTTCCGATATAAGCTCGCTAAAATGTTTATTGGATTTTACATAAAACTTCTCGTAATATTCCCTGAGCATTCTGTCGGTATTAAATACCGGAACGAGCTTTGAAACGGAATTTTTCATCATAGAAATCCATTTTTTAGGTATTCCGTTTTCCCTATCGTAATACAAAGGCGCTATAACCTTTTCTATCAAATTGTATATGGCCTCCGAGTCAACATAATCTCTTTCCTCGTCGCTTCTATATTCTTCCACTCCGCCTATCGCCCAGCCGACATCCGGAGTATATCCCTCGACCCACCAGCCGTCTAAAACAGATAGATTCAAAACGCCGTTTATTGCCGCTTTCATACCGCTTGTTCCGCTCGCTTCCAAAGGTCTTATGGGATTATTAAGCCAAACGTCGACTCCCTGAACCATGTATCTGGCCACATTCATATTATAGTCTTCGACAAAAACAATTCTGGACTTAAATCTCTTATCCAGATTCAAAGAAGCGACCTGTTTTATAAGTTCTTTACCTTGAGTATCGGCTTGATGAGCTTTTCCAGCTATTACAAACTGAACGGGCATATTATCATTGTTTACTATGCTTAAAAGCCTTTCTAAGTTTTTCATAAAGAGATTGGCCCTTTTGTAAGTCGCAAACCTTCTGGCAAATCCTATCGTTAGATAATCGGGATTTAAAACATTCTCTATTTCTTTAATTACCGTCGCGTCGGAGCCCAATCTTTTATGTTGTCTTATAAGTCTTTCTCTAACGAGTTTTATCAATTTGTTTTTTCTTATATTTCTAAGTTCCCAAAATTTTTCGTCGGGTATATTGTATATGTTGTTCCAATTGCAATTTTCCACTATGGAACTGTCCGAGGCGTTATGGCAAATGTAGTTTTTATATGTCTCGTAATGTTCGTGGCTTATCCATGAATTGGTATGAACTCCGTTTGTAACATAATCTATCGGGATTTCGTATAAAGGAATATTGTTCCATACTTTTTTCCACATCTTTCTGCTCGTGTCCGCGTGCAATTTGCTTACCGCATTCGAATAAGCGGATAATCTCAAAGCCAAAACCGTCATACAAAAACCCAAAGAATTTTTTTCCTCTTTTCCTAACTCCAAAAAATCCGGGAAACTTATTCCTAATTCTCTGGAATAATTTTCAAAATATTTTTTTATAAGCTCGAAATCGAAATACTCGTTTCCGGCCATAACGGGAGTGTGAGTAGTAAAAATACTCGTGGCCCATACGGCTTTTTTAGCTTCGTAATAATTAAATTTTTTATCGTGCATTAAATCCCTTATTCTTTCTAAGAGCAAAAATGCGGAGTGTCCTTCGTTTACATGATAAGCCGTGGGAACCATGCCCATAGCTTTGAGAGCCCTATACCCTCCTATACCGAGCACTATCTCCTGCCTTATTCTATTTTCTCTATCCCCCCCGTAAAGCTGCTCGGTAATTACTCTGGCACTAGGAGAATTTTCAGGCAAATTCGTATCTAACAAATAAAGCGAAGTTCTTCCGACCGGCACTCTCCAAACTCCCACCCAGACTTCCTCGCCCGCCAGATTTACGCTTATTCTTAGCGGTTTGCCTTCCCTATCTTTAACGATTTCAACCGGCATATTATACCAGTCGTTTTCGGGATAAGCCTCCGTTTGCCAGTTATCTCTGTTCAATACCTGCTGAACATATCCTTTTCTGTAGAGAAGTCCTACTCCTATAACCGGAAGCCCCATATCGGAAGAAGACTTTAGATGATCCCCGCTAAGCATTCCAAGTCCTCCGGAATATATCGGAAGCCCTTCTCCGATTCCGTATTCCATCGAAAAATAAGCGACCAACATATTGTTTTCTTTTTCGGTTTTGTGTTTATTAAACCATGTATCTTTAAAATTCATATAATCGTCGTATTTCTTTTTAACTTCATATAACTTCTTCAAGAAATTTTCGTCTTTAGCCAGATGTTCTATTTTTTCATGAGACAATGTTCCGAGTATCCACTTCGGGTTTCTATGAGAACGGTGCCACATATCCTCGTCTATATTCACAAACATCATTATGGCTTCCCAGTTCCATGTAAACCACATATTTGTGGCAAGTTCGTTAAGCGGTTTTAAATTATCCGGAAGATCAGGTATTACGTTAAAAGAATATGTTTTCATTTCGGCTCCTTTTAATTTTAATAAATTTACTCATAATAATACTATTTTACAAAATTAAAATTGTATAATATTATTATCAGGTGTCTTAAACCTTAACTTTACTTTCCGGGCCCGTAGCTCAGTTGGGAGAGCGTACCCTTGGCATGGGTAAGGTCGCCGGTTCGATCCCGGTCGGGTCCAAAATCAATTTAGAATCTTATTGACCCTCTCTATAACATCCTCAATTTTTACCGTGTTTATGCTTTTCCCTTGGTCTCCCAAAAGATAATGGGAATTTTTATATGTCAAAAACCATTCCTTAATTACTTTTTCTCCATCTCCGTAAAAATTAGAATATATCGTTATTATCGGTTTAAGCATCATACGAGCTATGTGAGACGGTCCGCAGTCGTTGGAAATAAAAAGGTCTCCTGCGTGAAAATAACTTATAAGCTTATCAACTTCCGGATTGTACAATATTTCTCCTCTATGCTTACTTAAAAAATTATCGATTACTTCTAAATCTTTTTTCTCCCTCTCTCCGCAAACAAAGACATAATAGAAATTGCCGCCTAACGATTCGCATACCTTTATGAAATTATCGATATTCCACTTTTTAAAGTCTCCCCCCGCTCCCGGCAATATGAAAATTTTTTTATATGCAATAGATTTTAAACGCAAATCGCAATCGAACCTTTTAAAATATTCGTTTATAGGTAGAGGATTTTCTATCAGAGAGTTAAACAAAACGGCTCTATAAATATCCTTTCTATATAATATGGATTTTTTATAAACAAAATTAGATATTCCCCCGCTAAAGCCTATTTTTTCCTCCGCTTTTGCCAACAAAACTCCCAGATTCACCGGAATAGATTTGTTTCTTAAAGATATTATCATATTAAATTTATTTTCATTTAAAATTTTTAGAATACTAAAAAGATTCGATTCATAAAAAAAAACATTTTTTACTATACCTGTTTTTAAAAATAATTCGTTGTTTTTATAAGGCGTCAAAACCGATATCTCGGCTCCTTTGTATTTTGAATAAAGGGTATAAATCAAAGGAATATGAATCAACTTTGCGCCGAAAAAATCCCTATTATGAGCAAAAACTCCTATTTTCATACTGATATTTTACTAATTTTTATATAGAATATAATATATGAAATACAGCGTAATAATACCTACTCTGGCAAACCACAAAAACTTTTTAAAATGTTTTTATAGTATTTATGAAACAACGAACGAAAATACCGAATTAATAATAGCATATAATGGAGAAGAAAAGAGATTTCCAGAGCTGGTGGAAAAAGTTATACATGACTTATTACTTTAATTTGATAAAAAGATTTTTGGGAATAAAATGAATAAAAATATCATAGTCTTTCATTTGGACGACTCTAAAAACTTAAGAGGCGGAGAAAGACAGGTTTTATATCTTGCAAAAGAATTAAAAGAATTAGGTGTAGAAAATTATATAGTAGCAAGAAATAATTCCCCTCTTTTTAACAAATGCATAGAAGAAAAATTACCGGTTATAACTCTCCCTTATATTTTCGAGTGGGATATAATTTCGGCCTTTATATTAGCTTTAAAAATAAAAAAGATAAACAAAAATAATAAAAAAATAATAATTCATACTCATACCGGCCACACCCCGGCAATAGCCATTTTAACCAATATTTTTATAAAAACCAAAATAGCGGTTCATAGAAGGGTCGATTTTAAAATAAAAAATAACTTTCTATCGCAAATAAAATATAAAAAAGCGGATATAATAATATCCATTTCAAACGCGATAAAAAACATATTAATTCAATCCGAATTGCCGGAAAGCAAAATCCTCGTAATTTCTTCTTCAATAGACAAAACCATATTATCCACAGATAATATTAAAAAAGAAAAAAAAGATGTCATTAAAATAGGAAGCTTAATCGCATTAGAGCCTCATAAAGACCCGTTAAATCTTATAAAAGCCGCTAACCTATGCTTAAAAACTAACCCAAACCTTATATTCTTAATAGGCGGAGATGGCAGTTTAAAAAAAGAAACAGATAAGTTAATAAAAGATTTTAACATCGGCGATAAAGTAAAATTATTGGGCTATGTGAGAAAAAACATCGATTTTTTGAAATCCATAGATATTTTTGTACTCCCTTCTAAAGAAGAGGGCTTGGGAAGCGTTTTGATAGAAGCTATGAGCGTAGGACTTCCGCTGATAGGAACAAACGCCGGAGGAATAGCGGAGCTAATAAAAGACAATTTTAACGGCTTAATAGTACCCAAAGAAAACCCGGATGAGCTTTCTAAAGCCGTATTAAAAATGGCGGAAGATGAGGATATGAGATTAAAATTTTCAAAAAATTCGTTGGAAAGAGCGAAAGAATTTACATCCGACAAAATGGCTTTAAAAACATTAGAGATATATGAAAAAATCGTTAAGAATAGCGAATCTGATAGACATACCGTGGTTTAGCGGACTGACCGACTACGCATTAAACCAGGCCGATGTTTTAAAAGAAACGGGTCACACCGTATTTTTTTTAGCTCCAAAAGAAAGCAAAGCTTTTCAAATCGCAGAACAAAAAGGATATAAAACATTTCCCATATCGGATAGGAAAAAAATATTGACCCCTTTCGAAATTTTCAAAATTATAAAATTTATAAAAAATGAAAAAATAGACATACTAAACGCTCACACCGGAAGAATGCAGACTTTATCTTATATAATTTCGTTGTTTGAAAAAAATTTAAAATTAGTAAGGACGAAATCGGACGCCAAAGAAATTAAAAAATCTTTTACATACTCAAAAATATCCGCCGTAATAACCGGATCAAAATATATAGAAAAAATGTATAAAGAAAAAAAGATATCGGCTAAAATAAAAACGATTTATAAATCCGTACCTGCGGCCGATACTTATCCGATAGACAAAAATCCGCCGTTTAAAATAGGGATAGTCGGAAGATTGGACCCGGTTAAAGGTCATATATGGTTTATAAAATCCGCGATAGAAATACTAAACGGAGGATTTAATTGTAAATTTTTGATATCCGGGATAGAATCGCAAATAAAATGGCCCCAATTATCGTCGGAAATACCTTTAAAATATAGGGATAGATTCGAATACAGAGGTTTTTCAAAAAACATAGACGATTTTATGAGAGAATGCCATTTAGGGGTAATAACATCGACTCATAGCGAAGCGGTTAGCAGAGCGGCCGTAGAATGGATGAAAAATGCAAGAGCTTTAATATCGACCGAGGTAGGCTCGCTACCCGAATTTGTTGATAAAAATTTTTTAACAAGAACTAACGAATATAAAGATTTATCCGAAAAAATCATATCGATATTGGATTTTGAGCGATTAGAAAAAATAGGATTGGAAAATTTCGAAAAGCTAAAATCGAATTTTTCATACGAAAAATTTAAAAAAGAAACCGTAGATATATTTGAGTCTTTGGTATGAATTTACCAGTTTAAGATTTGTTGGGATATTTGTTTTTTTAGATCCTCGTCCGAAATATCTAAATCAACTTTAAAACTTCTTATATCGTTTAGAAATATGGCGTTTTTAATTTCCGGAATTTTGGCGTAAAGAACGTCTCCCGGACAATCTGTTGCCGAAAGGTCTCTGTGAGCGTAAAACTCGTTTTGAGGAATTGCGTATTTATCTTTTATATATTTTACAAGCGTAACAACCGAATTTAGAGTCTTTTCGGTTAAGGCGTTATTAACCGGCGGATGATAATTTCCCATTAAGGATATTCCTATATTATTGGTATTTTTATTCGCTACATGAGCGCCCACAACCAGAATGGGCCTTCCCTCGAATATATTTCCCATAGGGTCTATTAAAAAATGATAACCTATGTCTATCCAGCCTTTTGCGTTTTGATGATAATCCTGAACAAATTGAATCTCTCCCAGCGAATCTTCATAGTTTTCGGGATAATGCCCCGCGGTGTGATGAATCGTTATTTTAATCGGCGTATGGGTTGTATAATTCTCTTTAGGCGGATTTGCTTTCCACTCGCTTCTTCTTATCATCTTAAACGGGATATCATCGGGCAAAGAAAGAGATTTGTCCTCGGTTATCGACGAAACTTCGGAGCTTTTTTTTACCGGGATGGTAATCGTTTGTATTTCGTATATTTTTATTTCAAACTTATCCGACTTAACGCCGTTATTTATTACCACTATTTTAAAACTATCTACTTTAGATTTTATATCGAATCTTACCCAGAATCTTCCGCCCGGAAATATCTTAGAGTTACCTTTTATTATCGAATAATCGATATAAGACTCTCCGTCCTTTTTTACTTCGGAAGGAACCCACAATTCGAATTTTACGTTGGAATCGTTAATTTTACCCTGCATAACGACCGCGTTAAATTTTACCGATATTTTATCCGATATGGGAGTTTCGTAAAGTATGAAACTTTTCGAGTCTATCTTTGACAAAGAATATATGGGATAAACCGTCGAGCCGAATTTAACGTTTTCGGTATTATCATAAGCCTTTAAAGACAAAACCGACAAAAAAGAGAAAAGAAAAAACAAAAATCTCGCCATAAACTCTCCTTAACTATATTTTATTTTCTTTTTTAAAATTGTTAAGAATCTTTATTACTATTGACATAAGTAAAAAGGGCTCTTGACAGGTCAAATAAAGAGTTCTTTTGAAAATCCTCTAAGATTATAATTTGAAGCCATGGAATAAGCGTAAGCCCCGGCCGACGAAATTATTAAAACGTCTCCGATATCCGGAAGAGGCATAAACAAATTATAAGCGAAAAAATCTGAGCTTTCGCACAAAGGACCGGCGATATCCAATACAGTTTTTTCTCCTTTTGTTTTAGACATGTTATAAATAGGATGGAACGCTTGATAAAGAGCCGGTCTTATAAGATTATTCATGCCGGCGTCTATTATCACGATCCATTTGTTTTTTACCTTTTTACGATATATAACCTTTGAAACTATTACTCCGCAGGACGCGGCGATAGATCTGCCCGGTTCCATAATAAAATTAAAATCTTTTAAATAAGGTTTAACCACCTTTAGTAAATCTTTATGATTTGACGCCGAATTCCCTTCCTTAACTCCCCACCCGCCGCCTATATCTATCGTATTTATATTAACGCCCAAAGCTTTAAGTTCTTTTAAAAATTTTATTATTTTCTTTAAAGCTATTTCATAATAACGAGATTTAAAAATCTGAGAGCCCAAATGAAAATGAATCGCTTTTATGTCTATATAATCGGATTTTAAAGCCCGGTTGTAAATAAAAAACGCGGTTTTAAAATCGACTCCGAATTTGGAATATTTTTTGGCGGTTTTTATATAGCTATGAGTATCGACTTCGACCTCGGGATTTACTCTTACTGATATGCCGGTTTTTATCTTTAATTTATCGGATATTTTTTTTACGTTTATAAATTCTTCGTAAGATTCTATATTTATAAACGAAATTTTATTTTTAACGGCAAGCTCTATTTCTTCTTCGGTCTTTCCGACTCCGGAAAAAGAAATTTCTTTAAACCCCAATTTCAAAGCCAATTTTAACTCCCCCCCGCTCACCACATCCGCCCCGAAACCTTCTCTTTTTATAATCTTACATAAAGTTTCGTTGGAATTTGCCTTAAAGGCGTACAAAAACTTTACGGGACAATTCTTAAAAGTATTTAAATACTTTTTTAATTCGGATAAAAGAGTTTTGCGGTCATAAACATAAAAAGGAGTTTTATATTTTCGACTTAAAGCTAATATTTTTCTCTTTTTTTCTTTTTTTAAATACCACATAAAAATATAATACAAAATTATCGCATATAATCGTTTTTTAAAAACTTGCTTCGCAACTCAGGCTCTCCCATAGCTACAACCCACGCTAAGTCGAGTGCAAACGATGCGTTCTCGTCCCTTCTAAAAAATATTAAATTTATAATCCAAACTTTTGTTTTTAGTTAAATTTAAGATTTGGTGTTTTTGCGCGGGAAGGGACACTGACTTGCTTCGCAAGTCAGGCTCTCCCATAGCTACAACCCACGCTAAGTCGAGTGCAAACGATGCGTTCT
>ERZ795045.919-NODE-919-length-35193-cov-9.760060_pt1 | contig 35193 bp, 40 predicted proteins | sample MGYA00375129_ERZ795045 | MGnify/ENA primary metagenome ERZ795045 (study PRJEB30174, sample SAMN05720166) | activated sludge metagenome | isolation source: anaerobic digester from wastewater treatment plant | place: Japan | collected 2015-05-15 ...
AGGTTCAGGAGATTCATCCATAACTTTAAATACCCTCTCTGCACTGGCCATAGCAGATTGCAACATATTGAATTGATTCGCCAGCTCATTGATAGGACGGGTAAACTGTCTTGAATATGTTATAAAACTGGCTATTGTCCCAACAGTTATTATATTCTGAACAGTAAACCAGCCACCAAAACCAGCTATAAGGGCAAAACTGAGGTTATTAAGGACATTCATCAATGGACCCATCACACCGGAGTAAATCTGAGCTTTAGTTCCAACTTCTCTCAATTCTCTATTGATATTGCCGAAACGTTCTATCTCTTTCCTCTCTCTGGAAAAAACCTTTACAACCTTAAGCCCAGAGATATTTTCTTCGATAAGTCCATTAAGTTTTCCCAAAATAGTCTGGTTGGAGAAGAAGTACTCTCTTGTATGGCGAGAGATAAAACTGGTAACCAGAAGAGTAAACGGGATAGTCGCCATACTTATCAGAGTAAGCATTGGACTTAACCTTAACATTACTAATAATGTACCTGTCAAAGTAACGATACTGGAAAAAACCTGCGTTATGCTCGTATTTAAAGACATATTTACGGTATCTATATCATTCGTTAACCTGCTCATCAAATCTCCATGCTGGCTGCTATCAAAAAACCGCAGGGGCAAACTCTGCAGTTTTCCAAAAAGGTCTTTTCTCAACTGAAGGACTATCTTCTGAACTGTAGTTATATTAAGATATCCCTGAAGCCATATAAATAAAGAATTAGCAATATGGATAGAGATCATAAGGATTATAAGTGAGAATAAACCTTTAAAATCTTTCGGTATTATATACTGGTCTATCGCTCTCCCTATAAGATAGGGATTTATCAACGATAAAAGAGCAGTTACAAATACTATGATAAATATCAAGAAAAATCTAAGCTTGTACTGTTTTATATATCCCCATAATCTCTTCAAGGTTCCAAGTGGATCCTCTGGCTTTACTTTGGAAAACATGGAGTGTGGACCCCCAGGTCCTCCTCTAAAACCAGGATTATGTACCGCAGGTCTCTCTTCTCTACGATCAGGCATCGATTACAGCCTCCTCTCCTATCTGTGATTTATAGATATCCTGATAAATAGGGCAAGTCACCAGAAGTTCAGAATGAGTCCCCTGAGCTATAAGTCTTCCATCATCGAGCACCAGTATCTTATCAGCATTCATAACAGTACTTATTCTCTGAGCTATTATAAAGGTGGTGCATCTACTTATACTCTTTAATCCTCTCAAGATTCTCCGTTCAGTAGCCAGGTCGACCGCACTCGTACAGTCGTCCAGAATCAGTATAACTGGCTTTTTTATAAGAGCCCTGGCTATCGCTATTCTCTGTTTTTGCCCACCAGATAAATCTACCCCACGCTGTCCAATCTGAGTATCATATCCGTCAGGGAAGCTCATTATAAAATCATGAGCCTGCGCTATCTTCGCTATCTCTATAACCTCTTCATCTGTAGCAAACTCATTCCCCCAGAGAATATTCTCTTTAATAGTACCTGAGAATAGTATAGTTTCCTGGAGGACTATACTTATGGCGGACCTCAATATATCAATATCAATCTCTCTGACATCTCTTCCATCTATCAGTATCCTCCCCTTCGTAACGTCATATAATCTGGGTATAAGACTGACCAAAGTGGACTTTCCTGAACCAGTAGTACCTATTATAGCTACTGTTTCTCCAGGATAAGCGGTAAAAGATATATCTTCAAGGACAGGGTCTTCTCCCGTTCCATCATAACTAAAGGATACGTCTTCAAATATAACCTCACCTTCAGTGATGGGGTTAGTGTCTGGATTCGCCGGATTTTTTATATCCACCTCAGTATCCAGCACTTCACTAACTCTTTTAGCAGAGGCGCTGGCTCTGCTTATAAATATAAATATATTCCCTATCATCATCAGTGAAAATAGAATTTGAGTAAGATAATTGATAAAAGCCATTATTTCACCAACATGCATATTCTCTCTGGCCACTAAAAGACCGCCAAACCACAAAACAGCAACAACACTTAAATTCATCACCAGCATTATAAATGGCATAAGAGTTATTATCGGCATAAACGCTCTTATAGAGGTATTCATAAGGTCCTCATTGGCAGAGTTAAATCTACTTTTTTCCATATCCTCACGGACAAAAGCCTTCACCACTCTTATTCCAGCCAGATTTTCTCTTATAACTGCGTTAACTCTATCTATCTTTTGTTGCATTATGGTAAACAGTGGAAATCCCTTCTTCATAAGGTATAAAAATGCGATTATCTGAAGTGGTATAGCAATAAAAAGAATGGTGGATAATCTACTGTTAATAGATACAGCCATAAGAATTCCACCCAGAAAAAGGAGAGGAGCCCTAACCACAATTCTCAGAGACATCAATACGAGCTGTTGAAGTTGAGTTATATCGTTGGTGAGACGAGTTATAAGGGTTGAAGGCTTAAATCTATCCAGATTTGAGAATGAAAAGGACTGAATCTTTCTGAATACTGCAGAACGCAGGTCCGCTCCAAATCCCTGGCTGGCAATACTTGATGCTATAGTACAACCTACTCCACCGATCATACCTATAAATGCCACCCCGACCATCAACAAGCCTGTCCTTATAATCAGATCAATGTCTCCTTTTGCAATTCCATCATCAACAATCTTTGCCAGTAATGTAGGTTGGGATAGGTCACATACAACCTCTATAACCATAAGTAATGGAGCTAAAATAACCATTTTCCAGTATGGTTTTAGATAAACCAGTAACCTCTTCACTTCTTACCTCCAGTTATTATTTCGACCGATGACAAATTTTCTTCCTCCCTGTTAACCTTTCTCAGATTATCCCTTATCTGGATAAAGAATCTCCTGAGCAAAATCTTCTCTTCAAAAGTAAAACCGGCAAAACATTCATCTTCCAGCATCTTATCTATTTCTTCTATGTCTTTCTTTAAACCCCTTCCCTTTTCTGTAAGGTATACACGGGAAACTCGCATATCTCTAGGATCAGTCTCTCTTCTCAGTAAGCCTGCCTTTTCCATCCTTCCAAGCGTTACAGTTACTGTGGATGGTCTAAGCTTTAATGATTCTGCTATATCCTTTTGCGTTAAGCCATCCTTCTCCCATAAAAGTTCCAGAATCTGTGGCTGCCCCTTATAGATACCAATTTTACTCAGAAGATGATGATGCCTTATAAAATGCTCTCTTATCACCTGCCATAACAATGAGCCTAAAGAAGTATCATCTTTATTATCCTTACAAACCATATATCATCTCCTATTATTTAGATGGCTAAATAATATCACAAAGATATTATGGGTGTCAATAGTGTCTAAAGGTAGAGAAATAGAAGGATAAGAAGAATATGTCTCTTATTATTTTTTGTTAGACGTCTATATACTGGAATCTTCTACTAGAGCATTTAGTAGCTTAACAGCATTTTCTGCATCATCTATATCTATCATCTCACAGGGAGAATGTACATATCTGCAAGGTATGGATAGAGTTCCACTTACGATACCAGCAGAGGTCCTCTGAAGTGCCGCTGCATTCGTTCCCCCAAATATCAATATCTCAATCTGATAGGGTATGTTATTGGCTTCCGCAATATTCCTGAGTTTATCCACAACTCTCCTGTCGCTTATGGAAGCACTGTCCTTAATCTTTATACATGGTCCTTTACCCAATTCTATAGACATCCTCTTATAGCCTTTAGGTGTATCAGACCAGGCGGTAACATCCAGCGCTATAGCCATTTCAGGGTTTATATCAAATGCCACAACACTGGCACCGACAAGTCCCATTTCTTCCTGGACAGAGAAAGTCCCGTAAAGTGTATGGTATGGATCAGACCTCTTTATAGCTTCTATAAGGACTGCGCAACCTATCCTATCATCCATAGCCTTTGAAACAAGTCTTTTACCAAGGTCTACAAATTCCGCAGAATAAACACCAAATGTTCCAACAGGGACTAATCTTTCAGCTTCCTCCTTTGTCCTGGCTCCTATATCTACAAAGACCTTATCGAAATTAAGCTCTTTTAAGTTTTTCTGTAAATCAGAATTAGTTTCCCCTTCTACTCCGATAACCCCTTTAATTCCAACATCGAGGAATAAAATCCTGCCTCCCATAAGATTATAAGGAGATACCCCACCAACCGGTTCTATCCTTATAAACCCTTTATCGTCTATATACGAAGCTACCACACCTATCTCGTCCATATGGGCATCCAGGAGAATCTTTTTATCCGTCTTTCCCCTCTTCCATACAACGAGATTACCCAACCTGTCAACTTCATATCCATCTATATAACCATCCAGCTCCTTAAGAATAACCTCACGTATATTAGATTCCCTTCCACTTGGGGAATTTGTCTCTGTAAGTTTCTTAATAAGTTCCTTCATAATTGAACCTCCTTGGTCAAAAGTATGGAGATAAGTCTAAGAGTATTATTATAATCTTCCAGATTTAGAACAGACATTGGAGAGTGGATATATCTTGCAGGTATAGAAATAACAGCAGATGGAATCCCTGCCAAAGTAGTGGCAATCCTCCTGGCATCTGTTCCTCCAGCTGTCCTCCTCTTAATCTGATACGGTATATTATGCTCTTTGGCAGTATCTATTATCCACTTGAAAAGCCTCTCATCGATTACATATCCACTATGCGCAAATGTTATAGCAGGACCCTTCCCTAACTCTGTAGACCTTCTGTAGGATGAGAACTCTGGATTATCTCCAGATGTCGTAGTCTCTACCACTATAGAAAAGTCAGGATTTATCTTTTCGGCAGAGATACCTGCCCCTCTTAGACCAAGCTCTTCCTGGACAGAAAAGACAAAATAAGTATCATAATATAATTCAATATTATTATTAATTATATCTATCAGAATAGAGCAGCCCCCTCTATTATCTAAAGCCTTACCAGAGAACCAGTCTCCATGAACCATAGATTCTACTGAAAAGGCTACAAAATCACCTATCCTGACCTTACCTTCCGCATCCGACTTCTTAGTTACACCTATATCCACCCTTATCTCATCCATCTTTGGTGGTGTATAGACATCTCCTCTCTGGAGATGAATTGCCTTATAACCTATAACCCCAGGGATTTCTTTTTCCCCAACTGTTACTCTTTTCCCAACAACAACCTTTGGATCTATTCCTCCCAGAGGCATAATACAAAGTTTTCCGTCATCCTCTATATTCGATACTATAAAACCAACCTCATCCATATGCGCACACAGCATAATCCTCTTATCTGTCTTTCCTTCTTTTCTGGCTATAAGGTTCCCAAGCACATCTTCCTCTATATGAGAAACTCTATCTTTTATCTTATCCTTTATAAACTCTCTAACCCTCTTTTCATAACCAGAAACCCCACTAAGTTCTGTCAACTCTTTCAGATACAAAGCTATTCGCCTCCTCTAGCCAGGAAATAACTGAGGAGCCTGGCTGTCTCTTCTATATCTCTTATGTTAACCACCTCATAGGGGGTATGCATATATCTTAAAGGAAGAGAGAGAAGCAGAGTTGGTATTCCACCTCTGGTAATCTGTATAAGGTCAGTATCTGTTCCACTCCTTCCATTTATAGGTTCCAGCTGATAACTGACAGATATCTTATCTGCTAAATTCTTCAGCTTCTCAAGGTATCCATAATCAATTACAGGTCCTACACCCAGAGCAGGACCTTTCCCGGTCTCTATCTTTGGCATAGATGGAATAGAAATATCTCCATGAGTAACATCCAGAACTATAGATAAATCAGGTTTTAATCTATATGCAGAAGTTTTTGCGCCAGGACTTCCATCCTCTTCTCTTATATTAAAGACAAAAAACAAGTCCGACTTAGAGGTAAAATTATTCAAAAGCTCTAGCGTATAGAGTAAAGTAGCGCAACTTGCCCTGTTATCAAGAGCTTTCCCGGTAAAGTATTTTTCAGATAGAGAAAATGGCTTCGATGAGAACACTCCTATATCCCCTGTATTTACCCTCTCTCCTCCCTCAACCACATCCAGAAACAGGTCATCTAAAGATGGAACCTTCTCTCTACCCTCATCTGTTTGTAAATGAGGTTCTATCATACCAACAATCCCCCAGGCTATATCCCCATCTCTGGTATATATCTTCAGCCTTTGAGATATTATAGCCTTTGGATCTATTCCACCAATAGTGGAGAATCTCCAATAGTTACCCTCTTCTCTCCTGGTAAGAACAAACCCTATCTCATCTGCATGGGCAAAAAGTGCTATCTTTTTCCCTTTTCCCTCCTTTCTCACGATAAAATTTCCCAGGATGTCAACTTCGGTAAAAACCCCAGGGATCATCCCAGCTTCTTTTCTCATACATTCTATTACATCCCTTTCATAACCGGATGGTCCATCAATTGAAGAAAGTCTCTCTAAAAGATCAGTTAACACCAATTTAGCCTCCTAGACTCTTTCAGTAATGAATTCTTATCTTCACATAAAATTTTTCTCTAATTATCTCTAATTATACAAATTTCTATTTATTAAATTCAATAGCAGATTCTATCTTGATTTTACCAGTTATTTATGGTATTATTTTTTCATACTAAAATAAGGAGGGATGGAATGTCTAGGGTTGTAAAAAGGACGATATCACTCCCCTATGATCTATCTCTTGAGGTTGAAAGGATAGCAAAGGATGAAGGTAAAACTGTAAGTGCTGTTATTCAAGAAGCTCTAAGGATACTTTCTAAGAAGAGACTGGAAGAGGAGTTTTATGAAATTCAGGGATATTGGAGTAAAAAGGCAAAAGAAAAGGGGATTATTACTGAGGAAGATCTGGAAAGGTATCTTAATGAATGAGAGTAGTATTCGATACAAATATCTATACTTCTGCCCTTGTTATTCCGGGTAGTCAGGGAGAAAAGGCGATATTGAAAGTCATAAGGGAGGAAGACTTACTTATAATCTCACAGGAAATAATAGATGAGCTGATAAGGGTACTCGTTAAAAAATTCAGCAGGAACAGAGAAGCTATAAGTAGGACTATACTTTACCTTAAAAGTATTGCAGAGGTTGTAACACCAGTAGAGAAAATTAATATTTTTGAAGATGAGCCTGATAACAGGATAATTGAGTGTGCATTATCGGGGAAAGCAGATGCTATAGTTACTGGAGATAAGAGAATGCTGGAACTTAAAGAGTATAAAGAGATAAAAATTATAAGTCTGAGAGAATATCTGTCCATATAAACTAGAATTTTACCTTTTAAGGTGAGGGTATTTTTCAGCCAATTTTTGCTATTCCGTTAAGAGAAAATATATAGTATAATTCAATAAAATTGAGAAGGAAGGTGATAAGGTGGGAGAGATTATTAATGTAACTGTATGGAATGAATTCCGACATGAAAAGATTCACGAAGAAGTGGCAAAAGTCTATCCTGACGGAATACATAATGCTATAGGAAATTTTCTAAAGAAACAGTCCGGATTAGAGATAAGAACTGCAACACTTGACGAGCCCGAACATGGTCTTACTCAGGAGGTTCTGGATAATACAGATGTACTGATATGGTGGGGACATATGGCGCACAATGAGGTAAAGGATGAGATAGTAGACAGGGTATATAATAGGGTATTGAATGGAATGGGGCTTATTGTCCTACATTCTGGACATCTCTCCAAGATATTCAGAAAACTTATGGGCACCGGCTGCAATCTTAAGTGGCGAGAGGCTGGAGAAAAGGAAAGGATATGGGTCGTTGAACCCGGGCACCCCATAGCAGACGGCTTGGGAGAATATTTTGAGATTCCCCACACTGAGATGTATGGGGAGAGGTTTGATATTCCTAGACCAGATGAATTAGTCTTTATAAGCTGGTTTAAAGGCGGAGAGGTATTCAGAAGCGGATGCTGTTTCTACAGGGGAAAGGGAAAAATATTCTATTTTAGACCAGGTCATGAGACATTCCCAATCTACTATCAATCAGAAGTTCAGAGGGTTATATACAATGCCGTAAAATGGACCGCTCCTGTGAAAGGACCAGAGGTCCATTTCGGAAATGTAAAACCCCTGGAAGATATCTAAATGGAGGTGTCATCTATGAAAGGAACAGTAGGATTAATAGTTGGAAGCAGAGGTTTCTTTCCTGCAGAATTAATAAAAGAAGGAAGAGAAAGAATACTAAAAGTCCTGGAAGAAGAAGGATTTAACGTTATTACGTTCAGTCCCAGCGATGGAAAATTCGGAGCGGTAGAGACATTAGAACATTCTATAAATTGTGCAGAGTTATTTAAGACAAATAGTGAAAAGATAGAGGGTATAATAGTAACTCTACCCAACTTCGGAGATGAAAGGTCTATAGCAAATACCTTAAGGTTCTCAAAACTGGATGTTCCTGTTTTAGTACACGCATTCCCGGATGACCTTAACAAGATGGATGTTGCACATAGAAGGGATAGTTTCTGTGGTAAGCTATCTGTATGTAACAACCTGAATCAGTATGGTATCCCGTTCTCTCTTACAAAACTTCATACAGTCGCACCGGAAAGTAAAAGCTTCAGAGAGGATTTAAAATGGTTTAACAGTGTCTGCAAGGTCGTAAATGGCTTAAAGAATGCCAGGATAGGACTTATTGGGGCAAGACCTGCCGCATTTAACACTGTCAGATTCAGTGAAAAATTACTGGAGAACTATGGAATCTCGGTGGAGCCTATCGACCTCTCGGAAATCTTTGATGGCATCTCAAAACTTCCAGATAACGATAGTGCCGTCAGAGAAAAGGTTGAAAGGTTAAGAAATTATATGGATACTGCAGGTGTTCCAGAAAACGCCATACTTAAGATGGCTAAATTCAGTGTGGTCATAGATAAGTGGATGAAAGAAAATAAGCTTGTAGCAAGTGCTATACAGTGCTGGAGCGCCATAGAAAATATATATGGGATTGTTCCCTGTGCTGTTATGAGTATGATGAGCGAATCACTCTTACCCAGCGCCTGTGAGACAGATGTACCTGGAGTTATAGCCATGTATGCACTCCAGCTAGCATCAGGAACACCAAGCGTTATAGTAGATTGGAATAATAATTATGGAGAAGACCCTGATAAAGCAGTGGTATTCCACTGCAGTAATTATCCAAAGTCTTTCTTAAAAGAACCAAAAATGACCTTCCAGGATATCATATCGGGGACTGTTGGAAAAGAAAACGCCTACGGATCCTGCGCAGGTAGAATCTCGAGTGGTCCTATGACATTTGCCAGAGTATCTACCAATGACCTGATTGGAACTATTCAGGCTTATGTGGGAGAAGGAGAATTTACTGATGACCCATTATCAACCTTTGGCGGTTATGGTATAGCACACGTGGAAGGATTACAGGAGTTACTCCGTATTATATGTGAGAGAGGATTTGAGCATCATGTAGCAATGAATAAATCTAACTCTGCTGAGGTTCTGTATGAAGCTTTCTCTAATTATCTTGGCTGGGATGTATATTGGCATAAATAGTAAATAAAATCAGTATAAGGGGGAAAGGGTTTAATTCCCCCTTATACTTGTAAGATTAAAATATTTCTGATAAAATCTCTATATGAAAAGAATAGTAAGCATAAGCCTGGGTTCCAGTAAAAGAGACCACAGGGTCTCTTTGTCTATTTTGGGAGAAGAGGTAATAATAGAAAGAATAGGGACAGATGGAGATATAGATAAAGCTATTGAGAAGATCAGAGAGCTTGATGGAAAGGTCTCGGCTATAGGTTTGGGGGGCATAGATCTATACTTTACCATAGGTAATAAAAGGTATGTGGTAAAAGATGCGTTGAAGATGGCAAAAGCTGCAGTAAAGACTCCTGTAGTTGACGGAAGTTTAATAAAAGACACACTGGAGAAGCAGACAGTAAAACTATTAAGTAATGTGATTCCTGGAGGAATCAGAGGGAAAAATGTACTCTTACCCTCTGCCGTTGACAGGTTCGGTATGGCTGAAGCATTCCATAACCTGGGGGCTAATATCCTTATAGGAGACCTTATGTTTGCATTGGGGATTCCTATCCCTATTTACAGTATAAAATTACTGAAAATCCTGGCTTATATATTACTCCCTGTGCTGACCAGATTACCTTTTTATATATTATATCCAGTCGGAGAAAAACAGGAGAAAAATACACCTAAATTTACGAAATACTTTATCTGGGCAGATATAATAGCTGGAGATTTTATCTACATCAAAAAGTATATGCCTGAAAGGCTGGAGGGTAAGGTTATATTTACCAATACGGTTACCTCTGGAGATAAAGAGATGCTTAAAGAGAGAGGGGTAAGATATCTTATAACTACCACTCCAGAATTAGGCGGCAGGTCCTTTGGCACCAATGTGCTGGAAGGGTTTTTAGTGGCTATGCAAGATAAGCGACTTCCTCAGGAGAGCGATGAGGAGTTCTTAGAAAGAATAGGATTTAAACCAAGGGTAGAAATACTTAATTGATTCAAAGAGGTGATAGTGTGAAAGATAAGGAAATCCTTCTTACTAAAGAGGGGTACGAGGCCTTATTGAAAGAGCTGGACGATCTTAAAAAGAATAAACGTAAGGAAGTGACAGAAAAAATTAAGCAGGCTAAAGAATTTGGGGACCTCTCTGAAAATGCGGAGTATACGGAGGCTAAAAATCAGCAAGCCTTTGTAGAGGGAAGAATACTCACCATAGAAAATATAATAAAGAAAGCCAGGATATTGGAAGAGGATGGACAAAGTAATAGAGTCTCAATAGGTTGCAGGGTAAAACTTCTAAATCTAATTGATAACTCCATAAATGAATATCATATAGTAAGTTCTCCAGAGGTAAATATCAAGGAGAATAAAATATCCGACGAATCTCCTGTTGGAAAGGCTATAATCGGAGCTACCAGGGGTGATATAATAAAAGTCAAAATACCAAGGGGAGAAATCGAATTTAAAGTCTTGGACATAAGGAGGTAACCTTCTGTGGACTTTACTCCAACACATTCCATAGATGAATTGAAAAGCAACTTCGATCTAACAATCGAGCAGACGGTGAGAATAGCAGGAAGAATTACCGCTATAAGAAGACATGGAAGATCTATGTTTCTGGATATAAGAAATCTGAAAGATAGGATCCAGTTATATGGTAAAGCAGATGATCTGGGTGACTCTTATGAAGAACTGATCGAGTGTCATGTGGGAGATTTTATAGGGGTAGAAGGGGTCACTTTTAAAACCCACACAGGAGAACCTTCAGTACGGATTCACAAATTCTACATCCTTACAAGAGCATCGAGACCTTTACCAGAAAAATGGCACGGTATAACAGATGTGGAAACCAGATACAGGAGAAGATATCTAGATCTGATAGCAAACGAAAACTCCAGAAAGATATTTCTCCTTAGAACCAGGATGATAAAAGAGATAAGAAAATTCCTAGAAGACATGGGATTTATAGAGGTTGAGACTCCAATCTTACATACAGTCCCTGGTGGAGGTGCAGCCCGTCCATTCATAACTCACCATAATGCATTAAATATTGACCTGTATCTCAGGATAGCGCTTGAGTTGTATCTTAAGAGGTTAATAGTGGCTGGATATGAGAAAGTATTTGAGATAAACAGGTGTTTCAGGAATGAAGGAATCTCCACCGTACATAATCCTGAGTTTACAATGATGGAACTTTACCAGGCTTATGCAGATTATAATACAATGATGTCTCTGACGGAGGAACTAATCGTACATTTAGCTAGCACATTATTTGGTAAACCGATCATATATAGAGACAATGAGGAGATAGATATATCCCCCCCATGGGATAGGAGAGAGTTACTAGATATAGTAATAGAATATACAGGAGTAAATCCTCTGGATTTAACCAGAGAAGATTTATTAGAATATGCCAGTAAACTCGAAATAAAGGTGACCACCGAGGAAAGTCTCTGGGCTAAAGTATTAATGGGGCTTTTCGATGAGGAAATACAACCAAAATTAAAAAGACCAACATTTATCACAGGTTATCCTGTAGCGGTATCACCACTGGCTAAAGCAAGGGAGAATGACCCAAGATTTACAGATAGATTTGAACTATTTATTGGCGGCTTAGAGGTGGCGAATGCTTTTTCTGAATTGAATAACCCTGTAGAGCAGAGGGAAAGATTTGAGGCACAATTAAGAGAAAAGATGATGGGAGAAGAGGAGACACATCCTATGGATGAAGACTTTATAGAAGCATTAGAATATGGGATGCCTCCTACCGGTGGATTAGGAATAGGAATAGACAGGCTCACAATGCTCTTTGCCAATGTAGATTCTATAAGAGAGGTGATTCTGTTCCCATTACAGAGACCAGAATGAGTAAGACCGGTAAACTGTACAGGTGTACAGAATGTGGTTATACTACATCTCACTGGCTTGGTCGGTGCCCTAACTGCAGCTCCTGGAACACGATAGAAGAGGTTATGGTAGAGAAGGAACCTAAAAGGTCTCAAATTAAAGTAGCGTCCAGCAAGCCATTAACACTTACAGAGATAAGGGCTACCTCTATAGAGAGGATAACCACCGATTATGGAGAAACAGATAGGCTTTTAGGGGGAGGTGTAGTTCCAGGTTCTGTACTCCTGATAGGAGGAGAACCAGGTATAGGAAAATCTACACTTATGATCCAGCTCTCAGAATCTTTTTCCAAGAAAGGACTTAAGGTCTTATACAACTGTGCAGAGGAGTCTGTATATCAGGTAGGGTTAAGAGCCAGCAGATTAAATATAGAGGGCAAAAATCTTATGATAATAAGTGAAAGTAGCCTTGATTCAGCTATAAGCCTCTATGAGGAGATGAAACCTGACATCTTTATTATAGATTCTATCCAGGCTGTAAGGGATGAGTCTCTGGAAGCTCAGCCTGGAACTGTAAGTCAGATAAAACTCTGCACATCAAGAATTATAGATATAGCCAAAAGAGATAATAGTGTGGTCTTCATAACAGGACATGTAACCAAAGAGGGGATGTTAGCAGGTCCTAAGACATTAGAACATATGGTTGATGGAGTCTTCTACTTTGAAGGAGAGAGAGATGGAATGATAAGACTCCTCCGTTCGGTAAAGAATAGATACGGAGATACAAACGAAGTTGCATTTATGGAGATGACTTCCGAAGGGCTTAAAGAGATAAATAATCCATCTCTATTCTTTATCAGAGAAGGCTTGGGCACTACTCCGGGTGCCACTATCGGGGTAGTAATGGAGGGAACAAGACCGATACTTGTAGAAGTTCAGGCATTAGTCACACGTTCTGTATATACAATGCCTAAAAGGGTGGTACAGGGTATAGATTTTAATAGATTTTCATTTATAATAGCGGTATTAGAAAAGCTCATCCAATTAACTCTCTTCAACAAAGATATATTTCTGAATATCCCTGGTGGTTTTAATATAAAGGACCCGGCCATAGATCTGCCTGTGGCTTTAGCAATAATATCTAGCACTATAGAGATTCCCCTTTCTTCTGAGATCTTCAGCTTTGGAGAGATAGGACTTACAGGTGAAATAAGACAGGTTATGTGGTACGAAAAAAGAATAGAAACAGCACTGAGATTGGGATATAGCGAAGGTATCGCTCCATTACAAAGAGTGACTCACTCTAAAGTGAAAGGAGTAAGGACATTAAGGGAGGTGTATGAATTAATAAAAAATGCCAGATCCGGTGTTAGATCTATCTAGATCATTAAAACTTACTGCTCCAGGAACCCTGCTGAGAGAGGGCTTAGACAGGATACTGAGTGCAAAGATGGGAGCTCTTATAGTTGTCGGAGGTAACCTGGAACAACTCAACAGTATTATAAGTGGGGGATTTAGCTTAAACTGTGATTTTACTCCGGAAGCTGTATACGAACTGGCAAAAATGGATGGGGCTATTGTAATCTCAGAAGATTTAAAGAAGATACTCTATGCGAATGTCCAGCTTTCTCCAGATATATCTATATCAACAGTAGAGCCGGGGACAAGACATAAAACAGCGGAACGGGTAGCAAAACAGATAAGTTCATTGGTTATTGCCATCTCAGAAAGAAGAGAAATAATAACGCTGTATATAGGAAATACACGATACGTCTTGCAGGATATCAGGAATCTACTGGTAAAGGCTAATCAGGGGCTCCAGGTGCTGGAAAGATACAGGCTAATATTAGATCAGGCTATGTCAAATCTTACCACACTGGAACTGGAAGATAGTGTCACACTGTTTGATATATTATGGAGTTTATATCGAATTGAGATGGTCGTGCGTATAGCCCAGGAGGTAGAAAGATATATTATAGAACTCGGCATTGAGGGAAGATTAGTAAAGATGCAACTTGATGAACTTATAGGTGGGGTTCAGGAGGAGGAAATTTTACTCATAAAAGATTATATAGGTGAAGGGAATAGTCCTGAGGCTGTCAGAGATGAGATAAGAAAGAAAAACTTAAATGAGATATTAAATGCAAATGCTATAGCAAGTCTACTAAATATAACCGACTTTACAGGTCCAACTGATACAAACCTGAGATGTAAGGGGTATAGAATCTTGAGTTATATCTCTCGACTACCATCTTCTATTATAGAAAACCTTGTCAGTCATTTTGGATGTCTGCAGAATATACTAAAAGCAGACATCCCACAACTGGATGAGGTAGAAGGAATAGGAGAGATAAGAGCTAAGAATATAAAAGATGGATTAAGAAGACTCAGGGAGCAGGGAAACAGAGGAATTCCACCATTTAGATTAGGAGATATGGGAAGGACTAGGTGAAATTAGGAGTAATAATAGCTTCTGCTGGTCAATCTAAAAGGCTTGGACATAATAAGGTATTGATGGAGCTGGGTAGCAAACCTGTACTTTTATATTCTCTGGAAAAGTTTCTCGCCATAAAGACTCTATCAGAACTGGTTATCGTTATAAGGGCTCAAGACGAGATGGATGTTAGAGATATACTTTCCAGGGCAGGGTATAGCCATTCTAAAATAAAGGTGGTCCAGGGTGGTAAGGAAAGACAGGATTCTGTTCATATAGGTCTTAAGTCTCTAGTAGATTCTGATATAGTAGCTGTTCATGATGGGGCAAGACCATTTATAAGTCTTGACCTTATCCTGAAACTAATAAAAGAGGCAGAGGACAATCCTGCTGTAATTCCTGCCTTACCTGTAAAAGAGACGATAAAAACAGTAAAAAATGGTTATGTTGAGTCTACTCCCGACAGGGAATTCTTATGGAGTGTTCAGACCCCACAGGTCTTTAAATACGAAATCCTGATAAATGCTTATGAAAAGGCGTATAAAGATAATTTCTATGGAACAGATGATTCATCACTGGTAGAAAGATTAGGATATAAGATTAAAGTGGTTGAGGGAGAATATACTAATATGAAAATTACCACCAAAGAAGACCTTCTTTTAGCTCGCAGGTATCTTGAATTGTTAGGTCTATGAGAGTTGGTATAGGGTACGATGTCCATCCTATAGTTAGAGGAAGAAGACTCTTTCTTGGGGGTATAGAAATACCCTGTGAATTTGGTCTCGGAGGACATTCAGATGCAGATGTATTGCTCCATGCCATCTCAGATGCGCTGTTAGGAGCAGCTGGACTGTCAGATATCGGTACATTCTTCCCAAATACTCCTGCATATAAAGATATATCTAGCTGTGTTATACTGGAAGGTGTAAGAAAACTGATAAAAGGCTATACTATAATAAATATAGACAGTACTGTTATTACAGAAAAACCGAAGCTCAGTCCATATATCAGTTCGATGAGAGAAAAGATATCTGCTATACTGGAAATAAACAATAACAGTATCGGCATAAAGGCAACAACAAATGAAAAACTCGGATTTATTGGAAGAGAAGAGGGTATAGCGGCTATTGCAGTTGTATTGATTGACGAAAGGAGAATCCAATGGGTGTAAGAGTAAGATTTGCCCCAAGTCCCAGTGGAAGCTTGCATATAGGTAATGTAAGAACTGCCCTATTTAACTGGCTATTTGCAAGGAAGAATAACGGAATATTCATACTCCGGATAGAAGATACAGACATAGAGAGGACTTATGAATCAGCCTATTCTGGTATCCTAGAAGACCTCGCCTGGTTAGGACTGAATTGGGATGAGGGACCATATAAACAGAGTGATAGATTAGACATATATAAAAGTTATGCCGAAAGATTTTTAAAAGAAGGATTGGCGTATAAGTGTTTTTGTTCACCAGAAGAACTGGAGAGAGAAAGAGAACAGGCTTTAAAAGAGGGAAAACCTCCCCGTTACAGTGGAAAATGTGCAAATCTAACCGAAGAGGAGATATCCAGGTTAGAATCTGAGGGAAGGTCCTGCTCTATAAGGTTCAGGATACCAGAAGACGCCTGTTTTGTAGTAGAAGATATTATCAGAGGTAAAATAGAATTCGATGTGAATGCTATAACAGGAGATTTTATCATACTGCGTTCAGATGGGATGCCAACCTATAATTTTGCAGTAGTTATAGACGATCATCTTATGAAGATTACACATGTGATAAGGGGAGAAGACCATCTGTCGAATACTCCAAGGCAATTACTGATATACAGGGCTTTAGAAGCAGAACCCCCAGTGTTTGCCCATCTACCTATGATAGTGGGAAGCGACCATTCCAAGTTATCCAAAAGAGAAGGTTCTTTTTCTGTTAAAGAACTCAGAGAACAGGGTTTCTTGCCTGAAGGGGTAGTAAACTATCTGGCTCTACTCGGATGGAGTCCCAAGGAGGAGGAAGTAAAGACTCTAGAGGAATTAATTGAAGAGTTCTCTCTAGAAGATGTTTCACCCAGCCCATCAGCGTATGACCCTGCCAAACTGAGATGGATTAACAGACAGCATATACTGAGACTTGACGGAGAGAAGCTGTTAAGTTATGCAAGACCTTTCTTAAAAGAATTTGAGAACTTTCCTAAAGAATGGCTTATAAAAGCTATTCTTTCTATAAGAGAATATGCAGAAACACTTAAAGATATTCCAGAGGAGATAAAAAAATACTATCTAAACGATATATCCCTGGATGATAAATACAGAGAAGAACTCCTGTCTGGCAAGAAAGCTATAGAGGTATTCTTAGATTTACTGAAGAATGCAGAGGATATTTCTGATATAGATAGTCTGTTCAAAGAGGCTATAAAGGTTTCAGGACTTAAGGGAAGAAGATTCTACCATCCGATAAGAATAGCTCTTACAGGGTATGAGTCTGGACCAGAATTAGTAGAACTTATTCCAATACTTGGAAAGAGAAAGTGTATTGAAAGATTAGAGAACTCTTTAAGATTTTTGGAGGCTGAGAAATGAGATTATACAATACATTGACTAGAAATGAAGATGAATTTATACCTAGAAAGCGTAAGATGGCAAGGATGTACGTATGTGGAGTAACCCCGTATGATTACTGTCACGTGGGACATGGAAGATCCTACCTGATCTATGACGTGTTATACAGATTTCTAAGATCTGAAGGATTCAGTGTCCTCTGGATTCAGAACTTCACCGACATAGACGATAAAATAATAAACAGGGCAAATGAATTGAATATACCTCCAAAAGAACTGGCAGATAAATTTATCTCAGAGTATTTTGTGGATATGGATAGATTTGGTATAAGCAGAGCATTCTTATATCCCAGAGTTACCGAGCATATAGATGAGATAGTGGAGTTCATATCAAAAGTTGTAGAAAAGGGTTATGCATACGAATCAGAAGGAGACGTGTATTTCTCTGTAAGAGATTATCCATCGTATGGAAAACTCTCGAGGCGTTCCCTTGAAGAGATGATAGCTGGAGCCAGGGTTGATCCAAGTGAAAAGAAAAAGGACCCTATGGATTTTGCGCTCTGGAAATCAGCTAAGCCCGGAGAGCCCTACTGGGATAGTCCATGGGGAAGAGGGAGACCCGGCTGGCATATAGAATGCTCGGTTATGTCTCTCCTGTACCTGGGGGAGGAGATAGATATACACGGTGGTGGAGCAGATCTCATCTTCCCACATCATGAGAATGAATTAGCCCAATCTGAAGCGGTGGTTGGAGATGGCAAATTCGTCAGATTCTGGACTCATAATGGGCTGGTAAATTTAAGGTCAGAGAAGATGTCAAAATCTACAGGAAATTTTATAATCCTTAGAGAGATCTTAAATTCATACAGACCAGAAGCCTTCAGATTATATCTCCTTGGGACTCACTACAGAAGTCCTCTGGATTTTGACCCCCAGGCACTTGAAGATGCACAGAGGGCTTATACGCGAATAGAGGATACTTTAAAGCTTCTATCCCACATCCCTGATCCACCTTCTCCAGCCTATGACCAGGCATTTTGGGATTTCAGAGATGCCCTCTCCAATGACCTGAATACTCCACAGGCAATTGGTACCCTGTTCTCCTATATAAGAGAGAATAGACACTTACTGGATAAGGGCAACTGGGATCCAACGCTACCGATATTTAAATTTAACCTCATCAGGATGTGCGAAATTTTAGGATTTAAGATAGAAGAAAAGACCAGTCCAGATTTGGAATCAGATAAGCTCAGAGAAGTGATGGATATTATTATCAAAATAAGGAATAAATTGAGAGAGGAGAAGCTATTCCATCTGAGTGATGAGATCAGGGATAGCCTGAACAGTATAGGTGTCATATTAGAAGATATGAAAGAGGGTACCAGGTGGAAAATGAGCTAAAAATAGAGGGGAAAAACTCAGTATCAGAAGCTATAAAATCAGGGGTAAAGATACAAAAGATACTGATTCAAAAGAGGCTGGTTCCCAGATACGGGGATATTATATCTTCTGCAAAGAGAACAGGGATACCACTTCAGGAAATCCCTTCTCTGGATGCAAAGCAGGGTATACTTGCATATATATTCCCTGTCCAGCCCAGAGATATTGAAGATTTTTTGGACAAAGAATTTGTCCTCCTGGCTGATGGTATAGAAGATCCTCATAATCTGGGGGCTATAATAAGGACTGCTGAGTGTGCAGGAGTAGATGGGATAGTAATTCCCAAACACCGCTCTGCTCTCATCTCCCAGGGGTTGATAAATTCTTCAGCAGGAGCAATATTTCATCTTCCCTTTGCAGTTGTCAACAATACAGCCCAAGCGGTAGATAAATTTCTAAATGCAGGGTTTTCAGTTTTAGGGGCAGACCCTGAAGGAGAAACCATCTTTGAGGTGGACTTCAAGTTTCCTGTTCTATTAATAATAGGTGGAGAAGATACAGGACTGAGACCGATAATGAAGAAGAGGTGTGACAGGCTTATTGGTATCCCTATGAGGGGTAAGATCACATCTCTCAATACTTCGGTATCTGCTGGTATTATTATATATGAAATCGTAAGAAGGTTATGGAGGTGAAAAAGTGAAAAAGGGGATTAATATCTGGTCATTTCCACAGGGGATGAGCATCGAGGAGTGTATGAGGGTAGCCAAATCTGCCGGTTTTGAAGGTATAGAGTTATCCATAAATGAGACGGGAGAGTTGGGTCTGGAGAGTAATAGGAATGACGTTTTAAAGTATAAAAAGATGGCTGAAGATACAGGTATAGAGATAAGTGGACTGGCAGCTGGTCTATACTGGAAATATCCATTTACCAGTAACTCCAGAGAGATCAGGGAAAAGGCAAAAGATATCTGTAAGAAACAGATAGAGTTTGCCAATATACTGGGTGTTGATACAGTACTGGTGGTCCCCGGATATGTTGGGGTTGATTTTATACCAGGATCAGAGGTCATAGAATATGATAGGGCTTATGATAATGCATTAGAAGCTATAAGCGAACTCTCCAGATTTGCAGAATCTAGTAATGTATGTATAGGGGTAGAAAATGTGTGGAATAAATTTCTCCTTTCACCGCTAGAGATGAGAGACTTTATAGACAAAATAAACTCTAAGAATGTCGGAGCCTATCTGGACGTTGGTAATATCATCTATACAGGCTATCCAGAACACTGGGTGAAGATTCTGGCTCACAGGATAAAGAAGGTCCATGTAAAGGACTACAGGAGACAGGGATGTGGTCTATCAGGATTTGTAGACCTTTTAGCTGGAGATGTAGATTTTCCAAAAGTAATCTCTGCACTCAAAGATATTGGATATAATGACTATCTCAACGCAGAGATGTCAGCATACAAACATTATCCTCTCCAGATGATTTATAACACATCCAGATCTTTAGATAAAATACTTGGGAGGGATTAATATGATAAAAACTGGATTAATTGGAATAGGATTTATGGGAAGAGGGCATTTAGACAACTATATAAGACTTGAATCAGAAGGTTTTCCTGTAAAACTGGTGGCGGTATGTGACATAGACCCGAATAAATTTAAGAATAAGTTTCTTCCAGGAAATATAGATGTTGGAAATCAAAAATATGATTTCAGCAAATACAGACTCTATACAGATATTGAAGAGATGCTGAATAAAGAGGAGTTAGATTATGTGGATATATGTCTTCCCACATATCTTCATGCAGAAGCCACTATAAAAGCACTAAATAGAGGATTAAATGTCCTATGCGAAAAACCTATGGCTTTAAACTCCAGAGAATGCAGTGAGATGATAGAGGCGGCAAAGAGAAACAACAGAAAACTTATGATAGCCCATTGCCTAAGGTTCTGGCCTGCATATGAGTATCTGAAAGAATGCGTGGAGACAAAAAGATTCGGAGAATTCTTGGGTGGATACTTCTATAGAGGAGGTAGTCCCCCAAGATGGTCTTATAAAAACTGGTTACTTACCAGGGAGAAGAGTGGCGGCTGTATGCTGGACCAGCACGTGCATGATGTGGATACCATAAACTGGTTATTTGGAAAACCCAGGGCTGTTTCTACAATAGCCAGAAATGTAATTCCAGGAAGCGGGTATGACCTCCTTTCTACAAATTATATATATCCAAATGGCAAGGTGATAAACGCTCAGGACGACTGGACATTACAGGGCGATTATGGGTTTGAGATGCTCTTCAGGGCAAATTTTGAAGGAGGAAATCTGGTTTTTCAGAATAACATCCTGAAGGTTAATCCGAACGATGCGAAAGGCTTTATTCCGGAATTATCCAAAGATATAGGATACTACAGAGAGATAAAATATTTCGTAGACTGTCTAAGTAGCAATAAACCAGTTACAGTAGCTCCACCGGAAAGCAGTAAGGAGACCATAGAGATAGTAGAGGCAGAAGTCAGGTCTGCCGACAAAGATGGGGAGATAACCCCAGTATTATAGAATTAGAGCCCCGGTATTAGCCGGGGCTCTATCAAATCCTTTCCAGAACATCGGTAGCTTCTTCTAAAAGTAAATCATTTATCTCTTGTGAAAATGGAAATACATTAAAGATCTTGGGGGCTTGATAACAGGCATAATCTCCCCTGTCTCTGTAGGCGTCTTTTACCGGTATGTATCCTGTAAGTCCGTTTGAATATCCAAAGGTAAATAGTGGAGAGAACCTCTCTTTTAGCTTTAAGCCATACTCACAGAACACTTCACCTGGGATTCCGATAATTTTCACATCTCCTATAGATATCCCCTGGACAGGAACATTTTCTATATATGGATTATTTTTAAATCTTTCATAGTTAGACTCAGCTTCTTCTAACCAGTCCTCAATAAAGCGTCTCGCATTCATATTATCTTTAAATATATCTAGCCAGTAATCAGCCTCTTGCCTGAGTTTTTCTTCTGAAGGGACCTGCAGGGGAAGTTTTATCCTCTTCTCACAGGTCTTTAATACTGGGTTACTTATATGTCTCGCATATCTTTCAGCTTTAAAAGTCCTTTTCGACAAGATATAGCCCAGAAATTCAATATCTTCTTCAGTTCCCTCACCCCATCTGTTCATATTGGTTACCGGGTCTATGTCTCCGCAGAAACCCTGAAAGAATAAGGCTTTACCACCATTTTTTTCTATATTAGATATAACTCTACCAGCCCAATCTGCAGATATACTGTTGGTCCTTCCCAGCACTACTGGATGGCAGGCATAGTTGACCAGATAGATCTTTCGATCATCCCCCTTGAATATCAGGACATTCAGCTTGGGGTCTATAGGGTCAAACTTTCTGAGCCTCCTGTTGAAGCCGATTGGTTCTACAATCTCACTATGATATGAAACATCTACATCTTTAATATCTTTTCCAGCCATCTCTACCGCAGTTCTTAATTTTTCTATTATCCCCTTTGTATAGTCTGAGTCAACCTCTCCCAGTCCCCTCAGCTTTTGAACAGCAGGACCGGAATGTGTATGTGTGCAGGCGATTAACACATTCTTAACGTCTATATCTTCCCTGTTCGCTATATCCACTCTTAAGTCATCGGCAAATTCTACTGAAAACCCGATCAGATCAAAGCTTGCAAGAATAAGTTTATTCTCCCCGTCCAGAAGATAAAGGACTCTTATTTTCAGGTCATCTAGGACATTCTCTCCCTTTCTATCCAGATAGAAACCATATCCGGTAAGGTCAAGACCAGGGGGTGGAGTAATTACAATTTCTCCATAACCTGCTGACAGTCCCATATATTGCCTCCTCAATCTTAAAGATTAAGATATATTATAATATCAATGATTAAGACTTGCAATGATTATACCCTAGTGCTATATTATAAGCAGGATAGACGTTAAGCAAAATCTCTAAAAAGGAGGGAGCTTTATGTGGAAAAAGTTACTGATACTGCTGGTAATAGTCTTCTTTGCCTTTGGAGCCAGTGGAGGATGTTTGAATGAAGAGCCACCCAATCTTGCCGGTACCTGGGAAGGAAATTTAAGCAGGGATAAGAATCCTACTATTCAGGACTTTGCTGATGTAACTATGGAATTAGAGCAGGATGCATCCGGGAATCTATCCGGTTCAGTATATGTGACCTATAATCCTGGTACTGATAATGAGGTTGCACTTCCACAGGCTATTATTAGTAGTGAGAGTTCAACAGATAACTTTTCAGCAGAGATTACAGCTAAGGGAACTAATACAGGATTGTTGCCAATAGTTGTAAATTGCGGCGATACAACTTCAGAATTTAAAATCCCCGCCGGTGAAGATTTTACTTTTGAGTTCAATATACCCCATTTTTATGCCTGCAGAGGTGGAAGCCTAACTGAATTGGTTGGAACATATGTACTTAAGGATAAGTCCAGTAATACTATAGATTCCGGTGCTATTAATCTGACAAAAACAGAGTAATTAGAAGACAAAGCCCGGAAGAATTATAATCTTCTGGGCTTTTATTACCGTCTATGGAATTTATATGTGAAAAGATCAAGGTTAACTATAATCCTCAAGGATTCGATATAAAGAGCTTTGTCTGGAGGAATAGAGAGTATATCATCAGGGAAATTATTTCTACCTGGCAAGACTGGAAATTTCCAGATACTCTTTCTGGTAAACGCACCTGGCTACAGAGGTATCACAGAAACTACTTTGTCGTAAAAACCGACACGGATGAAGTTTTTGAACTATATCTGGATAGAAAGGGTAATAGAAGAGATTGGGTCCTTTTAAAAAAGTTATCCTAGTTTATTCTTTGCTATCTCTTCAAAAATCTCCTGTAAAAGTTCCATATCAAGCTCTGTCAGATTAGACCTTATAAGCAATTCGGGTCTTCTGTTAAGTGTCTTCTTTAATGCCTCTTTCCTTCTATAAAGTTCTATCTTTTTGTGGTCTCCACTCAGTAAAACATCCGGGACTTTATATCCTCTAAAATCGTAAGGTCTAGTATAATGGGGATAATCGAAAATTCCCCTATAAAAAGACTCTTCAGCGATCACTTCACTATCAATAACCTGAGGGAACATCCTGGAGATAGCATCTATAATTACCATAGCCGGGACCTCTCCACCAGAGAGGACATAATCCCCTATAGATACCTCTAAATCTGCCAGATGAAGAGCTACCCTTTCATCTACCCCCTCATAATGACCACATATAAGTATCAAAGAGTTTTTTCTGCTCAGATCCTCTACCAGAGATTGGCTGAGTGGTATACCTTGAGGGGAAAGAAGTATTGCTGTCCCTTCCCCTCTAAGTTTTCTTATATACTCGACACTCTCAAAAACAGGTTCGGGCTTAAGTATCATACCTCTGCCTCCCCCATATGGATAGTCATCAACTTTTCTATACCTGTCTTGAGTAAAATCTCTGGGGTTAAATATATTTACCACTATATAACCTAACTGTTGAGCCCTCTTTACTATGCTAAAATTTAGAGGACCAATAAAGGCTTCGGGGAAAAGAGAAACAACATCTATATAAAGAGACATATCTATAAATCAGACAGACTCCACCACTATCTGGACCTTGTTCTTCCCCTTACTACGAGCCAAAGTACTGACAACTGCTCTCACAGCATTTATAGTTTTCCCCCCTTGCCCCAATACTTTCCCCATCTCTTCATCAGGGACTTTCACTATAAACTTTACCCTGTTACCATTAACTTCAGATTCTACATCCACACTATCAACATCATCAACAAGGCATCTTATAAGAAACTTCACCGTACTATAAAGCTCATCCATCTTTCATTACCCCTTTAGAGCATTGAAGTCTAATCCCGCTTTTATAAGCAGATATTTCACTGTATCGGTAGGCTGAGCTCCCTTCTGAATCCAGTCTTTAGCCTTCTCCAAATCGATATTTATAATCACTGGATCAGGAATCGGATCATAATATCCTATTGTATCTATGAACTTACCGTCTCTAGGGCTATGTATATCTGCCACTATAATCCTGTAACTTGGTCTGCCCCGCTTACCCATTCTTCTAAGCCTTATCTTTACCATATTCTATATTCTACCTCCTAATAATGGAAATCTTCCCTTCTTCTCTAAATGAGAGAATTGCTTAATCATATTTTTTATCTGTTCATACTGTTTAAGCAGCTGATTTACTTCCTGCACTGTTGTTCCGCTACCACTGGCGATTCTTCTCTTCCTGCTCGCATTAATTATATTTGGATTTTCTCTCTCTTCTATAGTCATAGAACCTATAATTGACTCAATCCTTTTAAGTTTCTTTTCGTCTACAGATACGGGTAATTTGGCAGTCAACTTAGAGAACCCAGGGATAAGCCCCATAACCTGGTCTAGAGGTCCCATATTTCTGATCTCTTTAAGTTGTTCCATAAAATCAACCAATGTGAATTTTTCCAGAGATTTTTCTGCCCTTTCTTTAGAAGCTGCCTCTTCAACCTTTTCTACCAGCGTCTTTATATCCCCCATACCAAGGATTCTACTTGCCATTCTATCAGGATAAAAAGGTTCTATAGCATCAAACTTTTCTCCTGTTCCAATAAATACCACCGGGACTCCAGTAACAGCCCTCATAGAGAGAGCAGAACCACCCCTGGCATCCCCATCCATTTTGGTGAGAATTATTCCCGTAAGGGGGACAAACTTAACGAACGATTCTCCTATGTTTACCGCATCCTGTCCTGTCATAGCATCAACTACAAGAAAGACCTCCTGAGGTTTAACTCTTTCGTATGTCTCTTTTAATTCTTCCATCAGGTCATTATCTATATGAAGTCTTCCAGATGTATCAAGTATAACAGGCTCATAGACCTTTTCTCTGGCAAACTTAACTGCATTTACAGCTATGGTAACTGGGTCAGTATCTTCTTTATAAACGGGGATATTTATACTATTCCCTATTATTTCTAACTGCTGAACAGCTGCTGGTCTTCTGGTATCACAGGCAACCAGTAGGGGACGACCCTGCCTTTTCCTATAATACACCGCCAGCTTACCGGCAGCGGTGGTCTTACCGGCTCCCTGAAGCCCTACCAGCATAACTACGGTGGGCAGATGTTTCTCTGCCCTGACTTCCCCTCCAAGTAAAGATATAAGCTCTTCATATATAATCTTCAAAATCTGATCGCCAGGAGATACGCTCTTCAATACAGATTCCTGAAGAGCCTTAGCCTTAACTCTTTCGAGAAAATCTTTTACTACTTTATAGTTTACATCTGCCTCAAGGAGAGTCACTCTTATCTCTCTCAAAACTTCCTGTATGTCTGCCTCACTGAGTCTTCCCCGTCTCTTAATTCTGTCAAAAATATTCTGTATACGCTGAGTAAGGATATCAAACATAATTAACTCTCCCAGAATAAAGCATTGACAAACTCTTCTCTATCAAAACTCTGCATATCGTCAATTCCTTCTCCAACTCCAACCAGAACAACTGGTATCTTCAACTCTGAGGCTATACTTATAACCATACCACCTTTTGCGGTTCCATCAAGTTTGGTGATAGCTATCCCATCTATCCCCAAAGCATCATTAAACATACGTGCCTGATTTATAGCATTCTGTCCCATAGTCGCATCAATTACCAGTAAAGTATAAATCTCATAGTTCTCTTTTTCTCTCTCCACAACTCTTTTTATCTTCTTCAGCTCTTCCATAAGATTATACTTTGTATGAAGTCTACCAGCAGTATCTATCATCACTATATCTATATCCCTCGATTTAGCAGCCTTTATACCATCAAAAGCAACCGCCCCTGGGTCAGCCCCTTCTCTATGTTTTACAACAGGAATCCCTGCTCTTTCTCCCCAGATTTCTAATTGTTCTATAGCAGCCGCCCTGAATGTATCGCCTGCAACAAATAGAACAGATTTTCCCCTATCTTTAAGAATCTTACCCAATTTACCTATGGTGGTAGTTTTACCGCTTCCATTTACTCCTATAACCAGTATAATCCATTTCCCCTGTGAAAATCTATCTATAATATCAGACGAGGGAGGGAAAAGTTCCAGTATACTATTCTTAAGGAGACCAGATAGTCCATCCCTGGAAGAACCTTTAGCTTTCGTCTTAAGTTCTTCTAATAGTAATTCAGTAGTCTTTGGCCCAACATCAGAACTTAGAAGAGCTATTTCTAGCTCTTCTAAGTCTTCCGATGATATACTGCTAAATCCTCTCTTTATTAATGCCCTGGTCTTCTCTAATCCCTGGCTTAACCTGTCAAACCATCTCATTTTATCTTATATGGCTCGGACAGAAAACTTTATAGCAGTTCTCTCCTCTCCATCAACCTCAACCTTGGTAAACGCAGGAAACATTACCAGATTAATTCCATTAGGAGCTAAATAACCTCTAGCTATAGCTATAGCTTTAACCGCCTGATTTACCGCCCCTGCACCGATTGATTGTAGTTCAACTCCTCCACCGTTTCTAATAACGGCAGCAATAGCGCCAGCGACAGATTTAGGATTAGACTTTGCAGACACTTTTAGAACTTCCATTACTTATCCCCTCCTTTTCGGAATTATTTAGTTTATTTAATGCTTCTCTAGCAGCATTCTGCTCTGCTTCTTTCTTACTGAAACCATAACCAACTCCAAGAGACCTACCTTTAACTAAGACCTCTGCAACAAACCTGCGATCATGCATAGGACCCTCTTCTCCTATTACTCTATAATTTGGAGTCTCTTTATAAAGAGACTGTATACTCTCCTGAAGTTTACTCTTATAATCTTCTTCTATGAAGGTCTCTATGCTAAAAATCTTTTCCAGAAATATACGCGCCTTATCGAAACCTTCTTCTAAAAAAATAGCTCCTATTAAGGCTTCCAGGGCATTGCCTAAAATTGTACTCCTCTCCCTCCCTTTATCTAAATCTTCTCCGCCACCAACTCTCATCCGATCTTTTAAATCAAGCCTTAATGCAAGATTAGCCAGATGTTTCCTGCTAACAAGTTTGGCTTTAAACTTACTCATCTCTCCTTCAGATAGAGGAGGATCTATCTTGTATAGACTCTCAGCAACAAATAACCCTACAACAGCATCTCCGAGGAACTCGAGCCTCTCATTATTATTCACCTCATCAAAAGACCGATGAGTAAAAACCACATTTAAAAGTTCGTCAGGTATATGTATATCAAGCTCTTCGAGTATTTCAAGATACTTTAGCTTCATAGTACTTCTTAAGCGCAATAGAAACGTTATGCCCTCCAAATCCAAAGGAGTTACTCAATGCTACACTTACCTCTTTTTCTCTCTTTATATCCGGTACATAATCCAGGTCACATTCAGGATCAGGATATTCATAGTTTATAGTTGGAGGAATTATACCTTCTTTAATAGTCAGAGCAGTAGCTATAAGCTCTATCCCTCCGGCTGCACCCAGGGTATGTCCGATCATAGATTTATTAGAACTTACAGGTATCTTATATGCAAGGTCTCCAAACAGCGTCTTTATCGCTTTTGTCTCAACAGCATCATTCAGAGGTGTTGATGTGCCATGGGCATTTATATAATCAACATCTTCCTTCTCTATACCTCCATATATCAGAGCCAGTTCCATTGCTCGAGCCTGTAACCTTCCCTCCGGTTCAGGTGCCGTCAGGTGATAAGCATCAGAGGTGCTTCCTACTCCTGCTATTTCGGCATAGATATTAGCTCCCCTGGAAAGAGCAGTTTCCAAATCTTCAATTACCAGGATACCTGCTCCTTCCGCCATTACAAAACCATCCCTCTGAGCATCAAAGGGTCTGCTCGCACTCTCCGGATCATTTCTAGTTGACAGGGCTTTCATATTTGCGAAGCCAGCTATAGATAGAGGTGTAATAGCACCATCTGTTCCTCCAGTTATAACTATATCACATTCACCTGACTGAATCGCCTTAACCGCCTCTCCTATGGCAGTAGCTCCTGTAGCACAGGCGGTATTAACAGAGAAAGAGATCCCTGTAAGCCCAAACATAATAGAGAGATAGGCACTTGCCATATTCGATATAAGCATGGGGATAAAGAAGGGACTTATCCTGTCTGGTCCTCTTTCCAGGAGCAAGGAATGCTGCTGCTCCAGGATGTGAATTCCCCCTATCCCGGAGCCAATAATGACCCCCACTCTCTCTCTATCAACCCTGTCAAAATCAAGTCCGGCATCTTTAATAGCCTCAATCCCGGCTATTACTGCAAACTGTGTAAATCGATCCATCCTTCGAGCTTCTTTCTTACCCAAAAGACTTTCAGGATCAAAATCCTTAACCTCTCCCCCTATCTTAACTGGAAGATTCGCAGTATCTACAGTGGAAAGATAATCAATAGCATTCTTTCCGGAGGTCAATCCATTCCAAAAAACATCCTTACCAACCCCGTAAGGAGTCACCAAACCTATACCTGTAATAACGATACGCTTCTTCATCCCTCTATCTTTGACTGAATATAATTTACAGCATCAGCCACAGTCTTTATATTTTCTGCATCTTCGTCTGGTATCTCTATATCAAATCCATCCTCAAAAGCCATTACCAGCTCAACGAGGTCTAATGAGTCTGCCCCCAGGTCATCTGTAAAAGATGCATCTGGAGTAATATCCTCCTCATCTACACCCAACTGCTCCGCTATAATCTTCTTTACCTTATCAAGAACTGCCACAGTAAGCACCTCCTATATCACTAATCCGCCATCGACATTTATTACCTGCCCAGTTATATAACTGGCATCTTTACTTACCAAAAATGAAACTACCTTAGCCACTTCTTCCCCTCTACCAAACCTTCCAAGTGGAATTTTACTTAAATATTCATTCTTTATATCCCCTTCCAACCTCGCCGTCATCTCGGTTTCTATATACCCGGGAGCTACTGCATTCACCGTTATACCCCACCGGCTGAGTTCTTTAGCACAAGCCTTAGTAAAGCCGATTAACCCTGCCTTAGCTGCAGTATAATTAGCCTGTCCAATATTTCCTACCTCTCCAATAACTGACGCTATATTCACTATCCTTCCGTCCTTATTTCTTATCATATGTCTGGCTATAAGCCTGGTACATACAAAAGCCCCCTTCAAATCTGTATCCAGTACCTCATCCCATTCTTCTTCACTCATCTTTAGCAGTAAGTTATCCCTGGTAATACCCGCATTATTTATTAGAATATCTATTCTTCCCCATTTAGTCAAGACCTCTCTGACTATCGACTCAACCTCCTGCCATTTTGTTACATCAGCCTTATAGATCTCTCCTTCTCCCCCCCTGGATCGTATTTCATTCAAAGTCTCCAGAGCTCTTTCTACATTACTTCTATATACAACAGCTACTACTCTTCCACTATCTGCTAACTCTAAACTTATCGCCTTACCTATACCCCGTGAACCACCGGTCACTATAGCAACTTGCCTGTTATCCATACCGCTTCCTCAGTATTTCTAATGCATTACCCAGGGTTACTAACCTGGAACTTGTCTGTTTAATAAGCCCTGTCAATACATTACCTGGACCAACTTCTATAACCTCTCCACATCCTGAATCTTCCAAAGTTTTAATAACATCGGTCCACCGAACAGGACTGTACATCTGAACCCTCAAACAACCTCTTATCTCTTCCTCTTCCTGGATAAGTCTTCCATTAACGGAAGAGACAAATCCTCTCTCAGGTTTTTTAATTAAAAGGTCTCGTATAAATTTATTATAAAACATCTCTCCATAATTTTTAAGAAGAGAGGAATGGAATGGACCAGCCACGTCTAAAGGGATAATTCGTTTAGCGCCTTTCTCTCTGAGTAACTTTTCTGCGGAAACCAGAGCATGACTCTTACCCGAAATTACCACCTGTCTTGGACTGTTAAAATTAACCGCTTCAACATCCGTTATATCTTTTATAACCTCACACACTGTGGTCTCATCCAAACCTATTACAGCCAGCATACCACCATCTATCTCTTTACAGGCATCAGCCATTATCTCTCCTCTATATTTTACAAGCTCTAAACCATCTTCTATCGAGATAGACCCACAGGAAGTCAGAGCAGAAAATTCTCCTAAGCTGTGCCCGGCAACAACATCAGGAAAGATTCCTTCGGTTTCTAATAGATAAAAAAGTGAGAGAGAAAGAACATATGTAACTATCTGACCAAGTCTTGTATCAGATGGTGGAACTCCTCTCGATAAAAGTTCTCTCATATCTAAGTTCAGAATAACTGAACTCTTATCTATAAGATTATCAACAGGTAAGAATCTTAGAAGAAACTGAACATCTTCCTGCTTTATCTGAGTACCCTGCCCGGGGAAAACAAAGGCTCTCTTTACCATTCTAATACACACGCCCCCCAGGTAAGACCGGCACCAAAGCCTACCATTAATATCTTACTACCCTTCTGAATCTTACCCTCCAAAAAAGCCTCATACAGGGCTAAGCCGACAGAGGCAGAAGATGTATTCCCATACCTGTCAAGGTTAACAAAGAACTTATCTTTAGGGACGTTTAATCTCTCCGCTGCTGACTCTATAATCCTTATATTAGCCTGGTGGGGTATAAATAAATCTATATCTTTTAGTGTAAGCCCAGCTTTGTCTATAGCTTCTAATGATGCTTCCTCCATAACTCTTACCGCAAACTTGAATACATCTCTTCCATTCATCTTTATAAAATGAAGTCTCTGAGAGATAGTCTCATAAGATGCAGGCAGTCTCGAACCACCAGCCGGTAACTCCAATAACTTTCCCCCACCACCATCAGCACCAAGCACAAAGGACCTGAAACCTCCAGTATCTACCGGTCCCAATATTACTGCACTGGCAGCATCTCCAAACAGGACACAGGTAGATCTATCCTGCCAATCAATAATCTTGGATAGAGTCTCCCCTCCAACTACTAGAATATTATCATACATCCCATTTGCTATAAACTGGGCACCAACACTTAATGCATATATAAGACCTGAACATCCTGCCGAAAGATCAAATCCTGGGCAGGTAGCACCCAGTTTATCCTGTAAAATGCAGGCAGTGGCAGGGAAAAACATATCCGGAGTTACAGTTGCAACAATTATAAGGTCCAGATCTCCAGGGGTCAGATTAGCGCTATCTAATGCTATTTTAGAGGCCATATATGATAAATCTGAAGTAGCCATATCAGGTTCTGCAATACGTCTTTCCCTGATACCGGTACGTGTAAATATCCATTCATCTGAAGTTTCAACAATCTTTTCCAGGTCAAAATTAGTCACCACTTTAGGAGGGGTATAAGCCCCTATCCCTCTTACTCCAACCTTTCTAACGGACATATGAAGCTACTCCTTTTTCTATTTCTTTAAGCAGGTTAGACTCCACCGATTTTTTCGCCACCTTTATAGAATTATATATAGCCTTAGCATTTGATCTACCATGAGCCACTATACAGACACCATTAATCCCGAGAAGAGGTGTTCCTCCATACTCAGAGAAATCATATATGGAGAAGGCATTATTTATAGCATTATCAACAAAAATTTTTGCAGATCTTGGAATAACAGAATCTGCAAGAGCTCCTCTTATCATCCTTTCAAAAGTGTAGGCAAAACCTTCAGCAAATTTTAAAAGGACATTACCGATAAAACCATCACAGACAACCACATCTGCCTTATTCTCAAATATATCATTCCCCTCTATATTCCCAACAAAATTGGGAATATTCTTTAGAATTGTATAGGTGGATTTAGTCAGAGAGTTACCCTTTGTTTCCTCTGAACCTATATTTATAAGTCCAACCCTGGGGTTATCAATCCCGAGTATACTGTGTGAGTAACTCATACCCATTATTGCGAACTGGTAGAGATAAACAGGTTTACAATCAATATTGGCACCGGTATCAATGATAAATACAGGATGATTCAACGTGGGAATAGTTATACCTATCGACGGTCTTTCTATCCCAGATATGGTATCCAGAATTAAAGATGCACAGGCTACAAAGGCACCTGTATTCCCAGCTGATACAACTGCATCTACCTGTTTATCTCGCAACATCTCTACCGCCAGGACTAAAGATGCCCTTTTTTTACTCTTTACAGCCTGAGCAGGATGCTCATTCATCTGGATAGCCTCTTCAGTATGAATAATCTCAAAAGGAAGCTCTCTGTTTCCAGCTATCTCTCGAATTTTCGCCTCATCACCAACCAGAACCAATTCCACATCGAGATTATCCTTCGCTATATATGCTCCTTCTACCAGAACCTGTGGGGCAAAATCCCCACCCATAGCATCTAAGGCTATTCTCATTTCTCCTCTTTTATAGTTAGAACCACTTCACCGTCATAGTAACCACAAGAAGGACATACCCTGTGGGGCAAGGTCCACTCATGGCACTGGGGGCAACGTATTACAGAAGGAGGACTCATCTTCCAGAGAGACCTCCTTCTATGCGTTCTGCATCTGGACATTTTCTTTTTTGGGTTAGCCATATATCAATCCCTCCATCAAAGTTCTATTTAGCCTAGTATTTAATAACAGTATCTCCTAAACTACAATTACAACTCTCTCTATTAAGATTCTTCCCACATACAGGACAGAGCCCTCTACAATCATCTCCACATAAAGGCTTAATAGGGAGATTTAATATTATATTCTCCCTCACACTGTTAGAGATATCTATTATATTGTTTTCTATTGTAAACTTAAAATCTTCTTCTGTCAATTTTCCAATTACCCTGAATGGCTCTTCAGTATAGAGCTCCTCATACGAAAATCCCAGATACTGCGGGTAAAGTTCCAGACATCTACTGCATTCAAGAAGTACACTGGTTTCGACCTTACAGGTAAGAAGTACCTTTCTGTCTCTAACTCTCTCCAATGTAAACCATACTCTGGGCAAAACATCAAAAGTAAGTCCTTCCATAGATTCTGATGTTTCTACATAATGGGAAGACTTACTTTTGACCTTATCCTCTAACAGCTCTTTTACATCAATCTTCATTTTACTTAAATCAACTGATTAACCTGGCTGTCTCTCTTGCAATAACCAGTTCTTCGTTAGTTGGGATAACCCACACTTTCACCTTAGAATTCGGTGTACTTATCTCTCTTTCCTGCCCCTTAAAATTATTTCTCTGAAGGTCTATATTGATACCAAGATAGTCCATATCTTGACATACAATAGCCCTTATCTCTGGTTCATTCTCCCCTATACCGGCGGTAAATACTAGGACATCCAGACCATTCATAATAGCTGCGTAGGAACCTATATACTTCTTTATTCTATAGCAAAACATCTCCATAGCCAGCTTGGCATTCTGATTACCCTCTTCAGCAGCCTTCATTACGTCTCTCATATCATTGCTAAACTCAGAAATACCGAGAAGACCACTCTCCTTATTGAGGATATTATCCACATCTTCAGCAGTATAGTTTAAATTTCTCATAAGATAAAGAGGTATTGCAGGATCAAGGTCACCACTTCTGGTACCCATAATAAGTCCTTCAAGTGGAGTAAATCCCATACTGGTATCTACAGACCTTCCACCTTTGACGGCAGATATACTGCAACCATTTCCGAGATGACAGGTAACAATCTTTAATTCTTCTATCGGCTTACCAACAAGTTCTGCCACTCTTTGAGCGACATAATAGTGACTGGTTCCGTGGAAACCATACCTTCTAATTCTATAATCTCTGTAAAACCTCATAGGAATAGCATAGAGATAGGCATACCTGGGCATCTTCGAATGAAAAGAAGTGTCAAAAACCGCTATCTGAGGTACACTGGAAAGAACCTCTATACTGGCTCTTATACCAGAAAGACCGGCAGGATTATGCAGGGGAGCCAGTTCATTATTTTTTTCTATCTCAGCTATAACCTCTTCATCTATAATAGTAGGTTCTTTAAATCTCTCGCCTCCGTGGACTATCCTATGACCTACCGCACTGATCTCATCTATAGAACTTATAACCGACTTGTCACCATTTAAAAGGGCATCAATAACTACCTTAAAAGCCTCGGTATGATTATCAGCTGATACCTCCTTTCTTATCTTTTCTGCATTTATCGAATAGACAAGATAAGAAGGAGGAGTCCCTATTCTCTCCACTGTACCCTTGCCAATAACCTCTTCCTTCTCCATATCAAACAACTGATATTTAAGAGAAGAACTCCCACAGTTTACAACTAATATCTTCATAATATGTATAACCTCCTAAAGAGCTGTTGCTCTCACACATACAATGGCGATAGAATCCACTATATCTTCTGCGCTGCATCCCCTGGAAAGATCATTGGCAGCTTTAGCTGTTCCCTGGAGAATAGGACCTATAGCCTTTGCCTTCGCCAATCTTTCTGTAAGCTTGTAACATATATTTCCTGCATTCAAATCGGGGAATATAAGCACATTAGCCTTTCCTGCCACAGGACTTCCAGGGGCTTTAGAATTTCCAACACTTGGTACCAGGGCGGCATCTCCCTGAAGCTCTCCATCTATAATCAGATCAGGG
>ERZ795045.920-NODE-920-length-35181-cov-5.801372_pt1 | contig 35181 bp, 27 predicted proteins | sample MGYA00375129_ERZ795045 | MGnify/ENA primary metagenome ERZ795045 (study PRJEB30174, sample SAMN05720166) | activated sludge metagenome | isolation source: anaerobic digester from wastewater treatment plant | place: Japan | collected 2015-05-15 ...
TTTGGCTTTCTCTGACTATTAAACTATTAAGTTGTGTGATTGGGTCTTCCAGACAGCTCCCCCCATGGGACCATCTCTTTGGAAGACCAGCTCGATTTCCTTTACAATTTTAATTTTTCTCCATCCGGCCGCAATCGGGGAAAATATGATTTTTCTGTAGGGGATTCCCTTAATATGTAGGGGATTTTCCTACATGCCGAGGGGCAGATAAGGGAGGGATTTGGTTCGGAATACGTATTGGGATTCATGCACTATTTTATTGTAGATTATTGTAGGGATGGCATAGTGTAGGGAAAACGGAAATCCTACCGGGCCGTCAGATATCGATACGCCCCTCGTTACCACGGCCTGCCAAGCAGTCCGCCCTCCCGGGAACGGCATTACTCCACCTCCCCCAACTCACACACCAATAGCAAATCGTTGCTCTCCCGGGGATTGAATTCCGAAAAGTCATAACCGCCGTAACTGAGAATCTGCGTGAATCCGGCCGTCTGGGCCATACCCACCAACTCGTCCCACATCCAAGGATGATGTTTCATGACATAACTATGGGATGTCCAATTCCCTTGCTCCTTCACCGCCACAACGAAATGAAAGTCCCAATGTTCCGGATGAAATTCATAAAAGCGGATAAATACGTATTCTTTGCCTCCCACCACCATGCTGCGGACAGGAAAATCGCGCTTGTTGAATTCCAATATCCGGCTGTAATTGAGCACATGGAAGATCGCCACACCGCTCTCCTTCATGGCTTTCACCGTTTCAGTGAACAGCCGCTGAACGGCCAGGCGGTCCAGGAGATGCGGGATGTTGTTCCCTACACAAACCACGGCATCGAATTGTTGTTGCAAATGGGAGGCAAAATCGGTGAGCGGCAGGCAGAGAAACTCGATGTCCAGCTCCCGTTGCTCGCCCTGCAGCCGGGCGTGTTCGATCATGTCGCGGGCGCTGTCCAGTCCCACCACGTTGTACCCCATTTCCGACCAATGCAAGGCGTGGCCGCCGGTGCCGCAGCCGAGATCCAGAATCGACGCTCCCAACCGTTCCTGAAACAAGTGCTGAAAAAATGGATCTTCCCGCTTGATCCGCTCCTCCCAGTCGATAAAATAATCATATACTTCGGCAATTTGATTGTAAACTTTCATAATATTTGAATTATCCTCATACTCATGGGTGGTGATATAGGCAGTCAAGATTATTCTCTTGACATCATGATAGTACAATATCCCTATTGAAAATAGAATTATATGAGATCCAACCCAGAACAACCCATCAACTCAACGGACTCTTGAGGCCAAAGGCCCACCGGTTGCATCTTGACAGGCTTTCCAGGGAATTCAATACTTCTAGAAAAATGGTATGGTGCTATTTCCCCAAGTGCCGGACTTTCTCTATGTGTAATTCGTAATAGGAATTCAAAGGGATACGCGAAACAAATACCCTCTCTCTGGGAGGGGAATGGGAAGGGTACCCCTGAAAAGTCGTAGGGCATCCTTTCTATGGAATTTAGTAAAAAAACAATCCGAGAGTTTTGGATACAGACACAGCCAGACAGACTCGTCCAACGGCAATCCACCCCCAATGAAAATTCCTAGTTAGGGGCCGGTTTTGTATATAACAACTATCTCATCTCGATAAGGTTAGGTGAATCAATCATGCCACTCGATACCTCCCCGGCAGCCGGGGTAACCACTGTTCCTGACTCGCGGGGACGGTTCGGGACATACGGCGGCCGTTTCGTGCCCGAAACCTTGATGCCGGCCTTGGTGGAACTTGAGGAAGCCTTCGAAGAAGCTATTCAGGATTCCCGTTTTCAAGAAGATCTGCGATTCGCATACCGGGAATACGCCGGCCGGCCCACGCCCCTCTATTACGCCCGCCGATTGAGTGACGAACTGGGGGGGGCGCGGATCTTCCTCAAGCGCGAAGACCTCACCCACACCGGCGCGCACAAAATCAACAATACGCTCGGACAAATTCTCTTGGCCCACCGCATGGGGAAAAAACGGATCATCGCCGAGACCGGCGCGGGCCAGCACGGCGTGGCCACAGCCACCGCGGCCGCCCTCTTCGGCCTGGAATGCGTCGTGTACATGGGCGAGGAAGACACCGTCCGGCAACGCCTGAACGTCTTCCGCATGAAACTCATGGGCGCGCGGGTGGTCCCGGTTTCCAGCGGTTCCCAAACCCTCAAGGACGCCATGAACGAAGCCATGCGCGACTGGGTCACGAATGTCCGGACAACGTATTACGTCATCGGCTCCGTGGCCGGCCCCCACCCCTATCCCAAACTGGTTCGCGAGTTTCAAAAAGTGATCGGCGTGGAGGCCCGGCAACAATTTCTGGACCGGGTGGGCCGATTGCCCGATTACCTCATCGCCTGCGTGGGGGGTGGCAGCAACGCCATGGGGCTGTTTCATCCCTTTTTTGAGGATTCCTCCGTCCAGTTCATCGGCGTGGAAGCCGCCGGACGCGGCCTCCACACCGGCCAGCACGCGGCTTCGCTCTGCGCGGGGCGGGTGGGTGTCCTGCACGGCTCCAGGTCGTACCTCCTGCAGAACGCCGAAGGGCAAATCGCGCTGGCGCATTCCATCTCGGCCGGATTGGATTACCCCGGCGTCGGGCCGGAACATTGTTTTTACAAGGATACCGGCCGCGCCGTTTACGTCTCCATCACCGATCAAGAGGCGCTCGACGCCTTCACCGCCCTCTCCCGCCTGGAAGGCCTCATTCCCGCTTTGGAATCGGCCCACGCGGTGGCGCACGCCATGAAATTGGCTCCTACGCTGAGTCCGGATACGCACATTCTCGTCAATCTCTCGGGGCGGGGGGACAAGGATGTCGAGGCCGCGTCCAAATACCTGGAGGGAGTGATTCAATGAATCGATCCTTTATCAGTGTCCGGCGGGGCGTGGAAGCCATCGCCCACGCCTTTCAATTGCGGAAGGACGAAGGGGGCAAAGCGTTGATCCCCTACCTCATGGCCGGCGATCCCGACCTGGGAACCACCGGGAAGATCGTGAAATCCTTGTCGGGTATCGGCGTGGACCTGATCGAATTGGGGATGCCGTTTTCCGATCCCCTGGCGGATGGCCCGGTGATCCAGCGGGCCGGCGAACGGGCGTTGCGCCAAGGCGTCACCCTCAAAAAATTGTTGGGTCTCGTGGAAGAACTGCGGCTGGATCTCAACACGCCCCTTATTATCATGACCTATTACAATCTATTCTTCAGTTACGGCCTGGAAACCTTCGCCCGCGACGCGGTCCAGGCCGGCGTGGACGGCGTGATCGTCCCCGATTTGCCCGTGGAAGAAGCCGCTGATTTCCAACAGGCGCTGGACCGGGAAGGCTTGGCGCTGGTTTATTTGGTCGCGCCGACGAGTACGGAAGACCGCGTGCGCGCCATCGCCGCCCAAGCGCGGGGATTCATCTATTATGTCTCCCGCACCGGCGTGACCGGCGAACAACGGGACATCGCCGCGGACTTGGCGGAGAATCTGCGCCGGCTGCGGGAGTTCACTCCCTTGCCGGTCGCGGTGGGATTCGGCGTGTCCACTCCCGAACAGGCCGCCGAAATCGCCCGGCACGCGGATGGCGTGGTCATCGGCAGCGCCGTGGTCCGCTTGATTGAGGAAACCAGCCAATTGCATGAGCGCATTGCCGCCCGCTTCTTGCGCCCTTTTGTGGATGTTCTGCACGGAACACCGCCGTCAGGGAAATAAATTCCCGCGACCGCCATTCCGTTTTCAACAAATGCTGTTAAAGTTACTCTCTTGTGCGCATCTTCCAATCCTGTTTCCTGGAATTGGAATGCCGTGGAGGAGCAGCTGTGGTGTGGTTCCGGAAGAAAAAGGTCTTTACCACGATCAACAAACAAGAAAAAAAAGTGGATATTCCCAAAGGGGTGTGGCGCAAATGCGAGGGCTGTGATCAGTACATCACCAGCGAAGAAATCAAACGCAATCTGTTCATTTGTCCCCGTTGCCACCACTATTATGTGCTGCCCGTCGAAGACCGGCTCAACAGCTTGGTCGACGAAGGAACCTTTGAGGAATTCGATGCTTCCCTCGCCTCGCGCAATCCCCTGGATTTTGATAATTACGAAGAAAAATTAATCAAAGCGCAAAAAACCACAGGCCGTCACGAAGCCGCGGTGACCGGACGCGGCGAGATTCACGGCATTCCCGTGATTGTGACGGTGCTGGATTTTTCGTTCATGGGCGGCAGCATGGGCTCGGTAGTGGGGGAAAAGATCACCCGCGCGGCCGAACGCTGCTTGAACGACGAACTGCCACTTATCATCGTCTCCACCGGCGGAGGCGGGGCGCGCATGCACGAAGGCATGCTGTCTCTCATGCAGATGGCCAAAACCAGCGCCGCCATCGGCCGCCTCAAGCAACATGGTATTCCTTATATCTCCATCATCGCCAACCCGACCATGGGAGGCGTGGCCGCCAGCTTCGCCGCTTTGGGCGATGTCATCCTGGCCGAACCGAAAGCCCTGATCGGCTTCGCCGGCCCCCGGGTCATCGAGCAGACCATCGGCCAATGCCTGCCGGAGGGCTTCCAAAGCTCCGAATTTCTGCTCCAGCACGGCATGATCGACGCCATCATCGAGCGCCCCAAACTCCGGGACGTGCTCAAACCGCTATTAAAGCATATGTGGTTGAACCAAATCGCCTTGCGGGTCCGCGAGGCCAACCGCAAACCCGCTCTGGTAGCCGGATGAGAGACAACCGGCCGTTTCGCGTAATCCCCCTGCAATTTAAACCTCGATTTACGCCTCGATCATGTAGATCCCTTTTTTACACCCCCCTCCGCGCCCTCCGTGTCCCGGCGGGGAACGATTCTTTCATCGGCATCATTTCAGTTCCTGGATCCGCACATCCCGCAGGCTGATAACCGTGTCGCTGCGGGTGAAGACACTAAGCGCGATGTTCCCCGGCCGAACGGGGATCGGATCGTATTTCGCCACAACCGCTCCGTTGACCACCACCGTGGCCTGACTGCCTTGGGCGATGATCTGGAGGGGAAACCATTCCTCGTCCCGGGTGTATTTCCCGTCCGCCGCCGCCAGGATATTGACATCGTTCACGCTGCGGCCCAGGGTGACGAGGCTGCCGGTCTTGTGTTTCTCGTGCCGGTCGTTGAGCAGGGTGACCAGAATGCCGGGTTCCCTCTCACTTTGCCAACGAATCCAGATGCCCCCGGTCGCTTCCGGGCTGGTTTTGACATACGCCCACAGGTGAAAATCCTGGTATTGCCCTTCGGAGACCAGGAATCCCCGCCCGTAATGGCCGGCCACGCAGGATTCTTCTATTTTCCATTGCGCGCCGCCCAACACGTTCCACCGCTCGAACCGTTTGGGGAATTCCAGGGATTGATCGGCCCCGTTGTTCTCGATTTCGATTATCGTGCGGCTGGGCAGGAAGAACCAATTGGCGTCTCCCGCTTTCCGCCAACCGTCTAGATTCTTATTGTTGAACAGGGGAATCCAGGAGGCCTGATCCGTGCCCCCCAGGTCCTTGATCCGGACATCGCGGAACCAGACATGGTTGCCGTGTTCCTGCAGCCCGATGGGCCCGAAACGTTTCCGCCAGCGGATGCGTTCATCCTGGCTGACATCGAGATCCTGCACCACGGTTCCGTTGAGCGTCACTTTCAGCCGGGGATGCTCATACCAAATTTCCAGCTCGTTCCATTCGCCCGCGGGGCGGCAGGCAATGGAGAGCGGGGGAACCTTGTCATACAACGCGCCCGCGCTGGACAGGGTAGGTTCTTTGCCGTAACTGTCATGAATCTGGATTTCCCCGCCCACCCGGGACTGCCGGCCGTGCTGGGGAATGTGAAAAAACACCCCGCTGTTGGCGTTCGGGCCGGTTTTGTATTCCAATCGCAGAATGAAATTTTCATACGAGCCTTCCGATTGGATATAGCCTCCACCCAGCCCCGGCAACGCGTGCAGAACGCCGTCCTCGATCACCCAGGCGCTTTCATGGCCCATCACATGCCATCCCGCGAGATCACGCCCATTGAACAACGGAACAAAACCTTCCTGCCGTTCGCTTTCTGACAATCCTTGAGACACGGGCGTCCCAAAACCAGCCAATACACCAATCCATAAAATCCAATACCCGAAACGCTTGTCGAACATATAAGTTCTCCCTTGGCAACTATTTACTTGATTCCAGAGAAAAGAAAAATCGCGTTCCTTCAGGGCAACCCTCACCCCGGCCCTCTCCCAGAGGGAGAGGGAGAAGTTGGGGTAGTTCTCTCTCGCCTGATCCATTGGAAAACGATCGCCTTCTTAAGAAAAGGTACGCACTTGCTGGATGAGCCAAATTTCATTATTCTGATCCAACCAGAAACCAGCGTAAAGTGAACATCCAGATCCCATTGGAAAATGCCTGGGAGGGTACATTATGAACCGCCGTCAATTTGTCACCGTCTCGTCCCTGGCCGCCGCCGCTTCGTGGCAGTCGATCCCCGCCGCCGGAGAAAACCGCGCGCAAGAGTTTTACGAACTCCGGCAATATCACCTGCCTACCGGGGCTCAGAAAAACGCCACGGCGGATTTCTACAAAAACGCCGCCATTCCGGCCCTCAACCGTTTGGGCATCCAGCCCATCGGCGTATTCGAAACCATATACGGCCCCAGCCAGCCGACTTTGTACGTGCTCATTCCCCATCCCTCGCTGGAGTCGCTGCTCACCACACCCGAAAAACTTGCTGCCGACGCGGAATACCAGAAGGCGGGCGAAGCCTTTCTCAACGCGCCGTTCGCGGACCCGGCCTATGTCCGCGTGGAGAGTTCCCTCATGCGGGCCTTCAGCCACCTCCCCCAGATCGAACTGCCCGATTTCGCCGTGGCCAAAAAACCGCGGATCTTCGAATTGCGCGTCTATGAAAGCCACAGTGGAAAATTCGCCAAGAAAAAGATCGAAATGTTCAACGAGGGCGGCGAAATCGCCATCTTCCGCAAAACCGGCCTGAATCCCGTCTTCTTCGGCGAAACGCTCGTTGGCCCGCGCATGCCCAATCTCACTTACATGCTCTGTTTCGAAAACATCGAACACCGCAACAAGCAATGGGGCGTGTTTGTCTCCGACCCCGATTGGAAGGCCTTGAGCGCCAAGGAGGAATACAAGGACACGGTATCCAACATCACCGACTACATCCTGCGCCCCACGGCCTTCTCGCAGATTTGATGAGGAGCATATCATTCCATGTGATGCGAAAGGGGGCGCGCCGTGGAGGGCCCCCTCGATATCCCGGAAGGAGCATCTCTCATGGACCTACAGGCGTATCAGCGCCGGATGTATGAATATTTGGGAGACCGCGATCCCATCGGCGTGTTGAGCCAGACCGCCGGAGTATTGGCGAAGATCGCCGCGGATCATCCCGCCGCCATCCTGAAAACCCGCGCGTATGAGGAAAAATGGACTCCCAACGAGATTCTCGGCCACCTGGTGGACGTGGAACTGGTCACCGCCGCCCGTCTGCGTTTCATCTATTGCCAGGATGAACCGGATATCGTGGGCTTCGATCCGGACCGTTGGGTGGCGCGCCAACGGCATAACGAGCGGGAACCGGCCGAATGGGTGGAGCTTTTCCGGCCGTTGCGCGAATGCAACCTGTGTTTATGGAACCAATTGACTCCCGCGGATTTGAAGCGCGCCGGACGGCACCGCGAACGCGGCCTGGAATCGCTGGAGACTATGCTGCGCATGGAAGCCGGTCACGATCTTTGCCACATCGATCAGATCAACCGCTATGTCCAAGTCATTCTTCTAAAATCCCAATAAGGTATGGCTCCCATTTCCCCATGACCCTTTTAACGGCTCGGCCGGCATTTCCAAACCTTCCGGCCAAGATCACGATAAAACCGCGCTCCGAGGGCTTTCCGGCAATTCATTCGCGCGCGTTTCCCGATACAATGGGAAGATCTAAACTTCTCATCCGAACGGAAGGCCTCGATGAACTACGAAATCCTGCCCATCGAAAATGGTCACGCCACTTCGGCAAAGGGATTCAAGGCGGCCGGAACCGCCGCGGGGATCAAAAAAAGCGGCAAACCCGACTTGGGGATTCTGGTCTCCCAAGTGCGGTGCACCGCCGCCGGGATGTTCACCACCAACCGGTTGAAAGGTGCTTCCCTGCGGGTCACCCAGGAGCATCTGGCCGATGGCCATGCCCAGGCACTGATCGTTAATAGCGGCAACGCCAACGCCTGCACCAGCGAACGGGGCCTTGTGGACGCGCGCGAAATGGCCCGCTGCTTGGCGCGTCCCCTGGGCATCGCCACGCAGGATGTTCTTCCCAACTCCACGGGAGTCATCGGAATCTATCTTCCCCTCCCCCTGATCCGCGAAGGGATTGAAAAATTGATTCCCCGGTTACGCGCGGACGGCGGCCTCGAGTTGGCCCAGGCGATGATGACCACCGACACAGTCCCCAAGACGGCCGCCCGGCGCGTGGTGGTGGAAGGGCACGCGTTCACCATTGGCGGCTGCGCCAAAGGGGCGGGGATGATCATGCCCAACATGGCCACGATGCTCGCCTTTTTGACCACGGACGCCCGGATTTCTCCCTCAAGCCTTTCCTGGTTCCTGCACGAGGCGGTGGAGAGCAGTTTTAACCGCCTCTCAATCGACGGCGACACCAGCTGCTGCGACACGGCCATCCTGATGGCCAACGGCCTGTCCGACAGCACCGATATCCTCCCGGAACGCGATTGCGTTTCCGAAGCCTTCCTGGCGGCGCTCAAAGAAGTGTGCCTGGATCTCACCCACCAGCTGGCCCGCGACGGCGAAGGCGTCACCAAGGTGGTCACCGTCCAGGTCAAGGGCGCGCGCGCGCCGGACGATGCCCTGCGCGTGGCGCGGTCCATCGCCAATTCGCCCTTGGTCAAAACCGCCATCCACGGTTGTGATCCGAACTGGGGCCGCCTTATCACGGCAGCCGGGTACAGCGGAGCGGAGTTCGATCCCACCCAATGCGCCCTGTGGATCGGAGACATCCAGATGATGCATCGTGGTCAACCTGCCGGATTTGACGAGGCGGCGGCCCACGCCTTCATGCAACAACCGGAATACACCATCACCCTGGACTTGGGCCAGGGGGATCACAGCGATTTTTATATCATGACCGACTTGTCCAAGGCGTATATCGACATCAACGCGGATTACCGCCACCGCACTTGAAACCGCCTGGCTTCATCCGCTTCCTACGGATTTCCCAGGGAATGAGTACAATAAGAAAGAATGAATGGGGCAAGATCCATTCACGCGAGGCGGAATCCGTCTTGGTGATGGATCAAAAACCCAATTCCCTTGACGCTGTCAAGTCATTCGGGAATGATGAAACCTTTGAATACAGAACCCGTTTGGCCAGCCAACCAGAGGGGATAGCCAAGCAGAAGGGATAGTGTTTCGTGGGCCTCTTTTCCAACAAACCGACCAATGCGCCGACCGAACAAATGGTCCTGACCGCTCTGAGTCAGGTGCAGGATCCCGATTTGCACCGGGACCTGGTTTCTTTGGGCATGATCAAGGATTTGAAAGTCGATGGCGGCAAAGTCTCGTTCACCTTGGAACTGACTACCCCCGCTTGCCCGTTGAAGGAACGGATGAAAAACGACTGCCACGCCGCCGTCTCACAAATCTCCGGCGTTCAGTCCGTCGACATCCACTTAACTTCCCGCGCGCCGCAACAAGCCGGCCCCACCCAAAAAGCCATTCCCGGCGTCAACCACGTATTCGCCGTCTCGAGCGGCAAGGGCGGGGTGGGCAAATCGACCGTGGCGGTCAACCTGGCGCTCGCGATGCAACAGAACGGCGCGAAAGTAGGCCTCCTGGACGCCGACGCCTACGGACCTAACATCCCCCAAATGCTGGGAATCACCGAACGGCCGGGCTCCGACGGCAACATGATCTTCGCGCCGGAAAAGAACGGTATGAAGGTGATGTCCGTCGGCCTGATCGCTCCCGGCGACACACCGATCGTCTGGCGCGGCCCCATGCTGCACAGCCTGATTCAACAATTCCTTTTTCAAGTCGATTGGGGCGAATTGGATTATTTGGTGGTAGACCTTCCCCCCGGCACCGGGGACGCCCAGCTGAGCCTGAGCCAGCAAGCGCCGCTGGCCGGAGCACTGATGGTCACTACGCCGCAACAGGTGGCGCAATCGGATGTGCGGCGGGCTATCATGATGTTCCGCAAAGTCCAGGTTCCGGTGCTGGGAGTGGTTGAAAACATGGCGTACTTCCTCTGCCCCGATAATAATAAAACGTACGAGATCTTTGGATCCGGCGGAGGGGAACAAATCAGCCAGGAGTACGAGATTCCCCTCCTGGCCCGGCTGCCGATCGATCCCCGGATCGCCCAGGGCGGCGATTGCGGCCGGCCGATCGTGTTAGAGGATCCCCATTCGCGCGCCGCCGGCGAGTTCCGCAAACTGGCCGGCGAGGTGGCGCGGCAAATCAGTATTGCCAGTTTGAAGAATCAGCCCTTGCCGGTTTTATGATGGTTCAGGATAGGCCGCTGGCTTGGCTATTCCGTTCGGGAGCATCCCCATGCCCGTTGAATTAACCCGCCGGACTCATTTCGCCGCTGCGCACCGGCTGCACAGCCCGCATCTGAGCGAAGAAGAAAACGCCCGCGTCTACGGACCGTGCAACAATCCGCACGGCCACGGCCATAATTATTATCTCGAAGTCACGGTGGAAGGCGAACCCGATCCCCGGACTGGGATGATTATCAACCTGACCGAATTGGATAAAATAATTGATCAGGAAATCGTCGCTCAGGTCGACCATCACCACTTCAATTTGGATGTCCCGTTTACGCAAGGAGTGATTCCCACCGTGGAAAACCTGGTCGTGACCTTCTGGAATATTTTGGACCGGCGCCTGCCCCCGGGCATGTTGAAAAAAATCCGGTTGTGGGAATCGGAAAACAATTCCGCCGCCTGCACCCGGCCGGAAAAAAACGGGACGGGAATCTCTCCATGACAAACCACCGCATCCATTCCGCCGCTACGTTGCGCGAGGAAGCCGCCCTGGCCGGCCTCGATCCCTTGGAGCAGGTCACGCGCGACTTGCTGCTCCACATCGGGGAAAATCCGGACCGCGAGGGCCTGCTCCGCACGCCCCTCCGCTTCGCCCGGGCCTGGCGTTTTCTCACCCGCGGCTATGACCAGGATATCGTGGAAATCATCAACAACGCGGTGTTCGAGGAAGACGCGGATGAAATGGTCGTGGTCACCGACATCGACTTTTTCAGCCTGTGCGAACACCATATGCTGCCCTTTTTCGGCAAAGCCCACGTCGGCTATGTCCCCAATGGGAAGGTGATCGGGCTGTCCAAAATCCCCCGGCTGGTGGAAGTCTTCAGCCGCCGCCTGCAACTGCAAGAACGCATGACCCAGCAGATCGCCAGCGCCATCGAAGACGCCATCCATCCTCAGGGCGTGGCCGTGGTCACCGAAGCTTCCCATTTATGCATGATGATGCGCGGCGTGCAAAAGGTCAACAGCAACACCATCACCAGCGCCATGCGCGGCGTCTTCCGCAAAAACCGCGCCACGCGGGCTGAATTCATGGACTTCATCCACCAGGGCACATCCCGCTGAGTCCGCCACGGTTGCCGGTCAATTACGCCGGTCCCCCCTCCCGGCATCCCCTCCAAGAAAAATCCCCGCGTCCATCGTGTCACGCCCATGCGCGGCCGGTTCATTCAAACCGCGCGCTGTTCAACTGCCGCAACAGCTCGTTTTTCGTGCTGAGAATCAAAGTAGTCTGCGCGTCCAAGGCGGCTTCCAGGGCGTCCAGCGAGCGCAGGTAGCCATAAAATTCGGGGTCGCTTTCAAAGCCCTCAATCCGCGCCGGCGGACTGCCGGTGACTTCCTTGATATACCCCTGGGCATAAGTGCGCGCCGCTTCGGCGTCGGCGTTGCCCTTGATGATCCGCGCGTCCCGCTCCGCTTCCGCCAACAGGGTTTTGACTTTCCGGTCGGTCTCCGATTTGATGTACGTGGCCTGCCGCTCGCCAAACGCCCGGTACCGCTGGGCAATCCGGTTCCGTTCGGCGGTCATATTCTTATAAATCGCTTCCATATTCTGCTCGGGCGGATCGGCGCGTTTGATCCGCACGTCAATAACATAGATCCCGAATTGCTTGGCCTTCTCCCGCGCGAGTTGCGTCACCCGCTCCATGATCCTCGTGCGCCCGGTCTTGATCCGTACCTGCTTTTGTTCGGGAATCTCGATCCCCGACTCCAGCATTTGATCGCTGCTGCGGATGATTTCGATGAATTCATTCTCGCCCAAGGTATTGCGCAAATCCGACCGGATGATGTTGTCCAGCCGGTTGAGCGCGGTGGGGATGTTTTCCACCGTCTGCCGGAACAACAACGGATTCACGATGTACCAGCGCGAAAAATTGTCGACGATCAACCGCTTTTGATCCCCGGTCATGATCGTGGCCGGCTGCGAATCGAAGACCAGAATCCGGTCCTCGAAATATTCCACCTTCTGCAAAAAAGGAACCTTGAAATACAATCCCGCGCCGAAACTCAGTCCCACATGCGTGCCGCTGGATTGCTCGTACGCCGCGAGGCTCTTCCGCAACGCCTCCGGATCGGCGAACGGCGACTCGCCCGCGATGACCCGCACCGGCCGCCCGAACTGCGTAATCACCGCCTGCTCCATTTCAGTCACCACAAAAACGGACGATCCCAGAAGGATCAGCAACACCACGGCAATGAGCCCCATAACGGTCACGACCGGCTTCGCCTTCATGGATGGCCCTCCTCTTCCGCCGCGTCCGGAGGGAGAAGCGGCGCCGGCAACGGGATGGCCGGCGACAAGTTCATGAACTTCAATACATTTTCCTCGGAATCCACGATCACCTTGGGTTTGCCTTTCAGGGCTTTCTCCAGGGTCTCCAAATACAACCGCCGGCGGGTCACTTCGGGGGCGGCCCGGTAAGCCTGCAGCAGGGCGTGGAACCGTTCCACTTCGCCTTGCGCTTTGGCGATGCGCTCCGCCTTGTACGCTTCCGCTTCTTGCAGCAGTTTCCGCGCTTCCCCCTCCGCCCGGGGAACCTCCTTGTTCTCGTAGCCTTCCGCTTCCCGTTCCACCCGCGCTTGATCCTCGCGGGCGTTGAAGACTTCGGCAAAGGCCGGCTCCACGGCCTCGGGGGGATGCGTGTCTTGCAGGTTCACCCCTTCGATTTGAATCCCCATCTGATATTCCGAACTGATTTTCTCGATGATTTCCTGGATTTGCGCCTGCAACTGGTCGCGGCGTTCGGTCAACGCCGCCTCGATGGGGAAATCGCCGATCACTTGCCGCTGAGCGGCTTCGGCGATGTCTTTTAACGTGTTCTCCACGTCCTTCACGTTGAACAAATAGTGGACGGGATTGGCGATTTTATATTGCACCACCGTCTTGGCCACGATAATGTTCTCATCGCCCGTGAGCATGATGCTCTCCTCCGGGATGGTCACCGGCTCCGCGCTGGGACTCCGGGGATTCGACCGGAATCCCACCTCGATTCGCCGCAACAGCAGCACATTCGGCACAAAGACGGTCTCGAGGGGTGGCGGAAACCGGTAGTGAAAACCCGGTTGGACGACGCGGTGGAGCTTGCCCAGCCGCAACACCACGCCCACTTCCCCCGGCCCCACGATGAACCAAGGCCGGAACAAGATCAGTACAATCACCACCGCCACGGCGGCTGCGGCCAGGCCGATGCGCTTCCAATGAAGCGTACGGCGGCCCCCGCCCAGGGGGATATCAATGGGGATCTGCTCGAACCAGTCACTCATAATGAGGGCTATGCTATCAAAAGGAAGGCTAAAATCAACGGAGTGGCTCCCTGAATCCCTTATCTTGCATTCCACCGGTCATTATGATAGACAGCCATCATGCGGTCGCGGTTATCCCATCTATTCCTCTATTCCCGCTTGCGGCCCTATTGGGGGCTGATCCTGGTTTTTCTGCTCGCCTGCGCTTTTTCGCCGGTGCGGCCGGGGGCCACTCTGCCGGTCTTTTTGGACCGGGACAACATCATCGATATCGTCCGCCAGGTCTCCGTGCGCGGCATTATCGCCGTGGGCATGACCTTCGTGATCATCAGCGGCGGGATCGATCTCTCCGTCGGCTCCGTGCTGGCTCTCTCTACTGTGATTACGGCACTCGCCCTCCGGGACGGCTGGGGCTCATTCGCGGCCATCGCCCTGGCCCTCCTCACGGGTGCGGCGGCCGGCCTGTTCAATGGCGCCGCCACCGCCAAGGGAAAAATCCAACCCTTCGTGGTTACCCTGGCTATGATGAGCATCGCCCGCGGCCTGGCCATGGCTTTCTCGCACAATTACACCATCCCCATCCGCCCCGGCGATTCGAATTTCTTGACCTTGGAGGAAAAGATCTTCGGGGTGATTCCCCTCCCGGCGGTCTTCTTTTTGTTTACCGTGGCGGTGTTTCAAATGCTGCTGGTCTATACCGCTTTCGGCCGCAATCTCTATGCGATCGGCGGCAACGAAACCGCCGCCCGGCTCGCGGGAGTCCGGGTCGACCGCTATAAGATACTGACCTATATCCTCTGCGGCATGCTGGCGGCCGCCGCCGGCGTGATTCAGGCCGCCCAGATGCACCAGGGCGATCCCAAGGACGGCATGGCCTTCGAACTGGACGCCATCGCCGCCGTTGTGGTGGGCGGCGGCAACTTGATGGGGGGGGTGGGGAACGTCACGGGCACCCTTGCCGGTTCCCTGCTCATTGGTATCATCATCAACGTCCTGGGTCTGCGAAACGTGGAACCCAGCGTGCAGAAAATCGTCATCGGCTCCCTGCTGGTCCTGGCCGTGGCCGTCCAAACGGGAACCTTTGGCCTATGGGGGAGAAAGATCATGAAACAATGGCGTGGCGCGGCGGCCGGACTTTTCATAGGCCTGGGAATCGCCGGATTGATGGCGCTGACTTCCGGATGCTCCCCCGCGGAAAGCGGAAAATACGTCATCGGTTTTTCGCAGTGCAACAACAACGAACCATGGCGCAAAGCCATGAACGACGCCGCCGTGGCCGAAGCCCGCCACTATCCCGATATCGAATTGCGCTTCCAGGACGCGGAACAGAAAAACGACCTTCAAGTCAACCAGGTCCGGTTGCTGGTCCGGCAGGGGATCGATCTGCTGATTATCTCGCCCAACGAAGCCGCCCCCCTCACGCCCATCGTAGAAGAAGTCTACAACAGCGGCACGCCGGTCATCGTTCTGGACCGGGCGGTCCACACCGAGGCCTACACCTGCTTCATCGGCGCGGACAACCGGATCATCGGCAAGCAGGCGGGTGAATACGCGGCCAAAATCCTCAAGGGAGAGGGATTGATTGTCGAAATCCAAGGTCTGCCCGGCTCGCCTCCGGCCATCGACCGCAGTGAAGGTTTCAAAGAAGCAATCGCCGCGTTCCCCGGCCTCAAGATCATCCATAACCCGGTGGCCAATTGGTTGCGCTCGGAAGCCATCGACCAGATGAAAATCGCCCTCCAGGCCCAGCCCAAGATCGACTTGGTCTACGGTCATAACGATCCCATGGCGCTGGGCGCCTACTTGGCCGCCAAGCAGGTCGGCCGGGAAAAGGAAATGAAATTCATCGGCATCGACGCTCTTTGGAACGAGGGCATCCAAGCCGTGATCGACGGCGAACTCGACGCCACCTTCTGGTATCCGACCTGCGGCAAGGAAGCGATCCAATACGCACACAAAATCCTCCAAGGCGAAACCGTCCCCAAACAAATCACCCTGCCCACCGAATTGATCACCAAGGAAAACGCTGTGGAATGGCAGCAAAAACTGAAACCGGCCGAAGGGTGAAGTGGGAGGCGGACAATCTTGCCCGCGCCGCCTTGGACACATCTTCACCCTGCCCTTCTCCCGCGGGGCAAGGTCCAAGGTGAAGAACGGTCCCGCCTTCACTCACTTTCCAGCCAGATGATTTGATGATTGATGGTCTCTTCCAGGTCCAGGATGCCATACGACCCGGTCGCGTCGCGGTTTAAGGTGGGACTCCCCGGATTGAAAACGAATTTCTCCTCGATTTTCATGAATAAGGGCACGTGCGAATGCCCGAAAAGCACCAAGTCCACTTCTTCGCCAAACGCCTTCACTACACGCGTTTCCAGATTTTTCGGCGGCCCCCAGCCATGGATCAATCCTAATCGATGGCCGTTGATCTCCATTACTTTTTTTTCGGGAAGGATGGCCTTCAATTCCTGGCAGTCCATGTTACCGTACACCGCGATCACCGGCGCGATCTTTTGAAACTCCTTGTAGGCCGCCAGGTCACAGAAATCCCCCAAATGAATGATGGCGTCCACTTTCTCCAGATCTCCCAGCATCTTCATGGGCAAATGGCCGGCATCCGGCATATGGGTGTCCGACACCACCCCGATCCGTGTGCCTTTTTTCGTCCCGTTCATTGAAACCTTTTCCCCTTTTCTCTCCTCCGATTGTATAACCCTCCGCACCGGACCGAAAGACACCCCAGGACAGGGGAGGCCCGCTTCTCAATCCAGCATGACAAATTCGAACCGCTCTGCTATAGTGCATCCGATTCGATATTGTGGGCTCATTTCGTCGAGTTTATGAGGCCATTCCACGATGCCGGTGGTTTCGCAACCCGGGGGAACCGCTAGAGAACATACTTGAAATTCGATGGGAGGGCAATAGATCGTGATGTGGTACGCTCCAGAGGGGAAAGGCTTGTCGGTGCTGACAATCGTGGCGGTCATGGGTTTTGCTGTAATGTATTTAATTTATGCGCCCGCCCTGTCCGCCCAGGAACCGGCCACGCCACCTGTCAATTACGACATTTTTTTGGATGGCAATTCCCGTTTGGACGCCCGCGACTTGTTCCGCATCCAACAGCTATGGGCGGGTTCCCCCAATCCCGTGGATTTCAACCGGGATGGCCGAACCAACGGCCTCGATCTCTTGATGTTCATTCAATCGTTCCACGCCACGGTCTCCAGCGCGCCGACTCCCACGCCCTCCGACACACCCTCGCCCGGAGAACCAACACCCACCCCGACTCCCACCGCGACGCCCACCCTCGGCGGGGCAACTCCAACACCCACGCTCGTTCCTGGAGAAGAAACTCCCACGCCGACTCTAAGTGAAGCCACTCCTACCCCGACTCCCGAAGAGGCTGCCCCTACTCCGACTCCACCTCCCGGCGAAGAAACCCCGACGCCCAGTGAAGGAACACCCACACCAACTCCGGAAGAGGTGACCCCTACACCGACGCCCCTTCCCGGCGAAGATACCCCAACCCCTACCGTGACTCCTACGCCGGAAGAAATCACCCCCACGCCGACGCCTCCAGAGGAAGCGACCCCCACCCCCACTCCACCGCCGGCGCCTACGCCCACCCCAACCCGGGAAATGGGCACTCCGACTCCTACTCCGGTGGGTGGCCTCCATTTTTATGTGGATTTCGACAACGCCATCACATTTGACGATATTCCTATGTCTTCTCTGGGACCGGAGGACGCGGAAACCTTGATCGCCGAAGAGCGCATGCCGGTCATCAACCGGGTGGAACCGTGGTTCATCCTCGATACCCAGGCCGGGATCGGGTGGGGAACCGCCTCCAGCGAACCCAAAAGCGCGGCGCTGAATCCCAATTTCGGATTTTATTACTCGTCGCAAACCTCCGTCCTCGAAATCGACGTCCCCCTGGATACCTCCGCTGCGGTCCTGCCCACATTATCTTTCGACGCGGCATTCGCGTTTGACGAACCGTTTTTTGAAGTAGGAGATTACTTGGTGGTCGAAGTACGCCGTTCCGGACAAACCGGGTGGGAAATGCTGGATCTCAACAACGACGGCGAGGTCATCACCGATCCCGCGCAGTTTGATCCGGATAATCCCGCGCAACCGCTTCTGTTAGGAACCTTTGACGCCTTGTACGGATATTCCAATCCTCAAAATCCCGGGGGAATGCTGACCCAGGCCGATTTCATCCACCTCCAGATCAATCTGCCGAAAGATCCCGCCTTGCGGATCGCGTTCCGCTTCCAAAGCGATTCGTCCATCTCCGCCGAAGGGATTTATCTCGACAACATCCGGATCGTCGATTCCGCGGGCAGTGTGGTGGAACCGGTCATCCGCGCGATCACCAATCTGGCGGGCACCGCGTTCTATGTGGACACCGAAAACCAGGCCTTGATCCAAGGCGAACATCTCACGCCCGTGAAGCAAGTCATCTTCCAATCCCGCGACGGCGTGGCGGAACTGCCCTTCACCCTCCAACCGGCCGGCATCGCCGTGGTCTTGCCCCGCCTGAGCAATCCCTCCCAAGGTGACACGGCCATCCTGCGGGTGATCCGGGAAGATGAGGCCTCCACGGCGGGATACAACCTGACCCTGGAACCCGCGCCTGTGCCGGTCATTACCGCGATCAGCCCCTCGCCTTTCTTCCTGAATGCCTCCAGTTCGGTCATCCGGATCACCGGCAACCATTTCCGGCCGGCGTTCGAAGGGGCTTCACCGGATGGCGGAACCCGCGTGATCATCACCACGGGTACCGGTGATCCTTTGGTGTTTGAGGACCCGGAAGATTTCATCACCCGCGATTTGACTACCCTGGAATTTGATGCTCCCGCGCTCAAAGCCCTCTCTCCCGGTCCTGTGGAAGTCCGGGTCCACAACGGCTATTCCGGCCACGAAAGCACGCCTGTGATCCTGAATCTCCAGAGCGGCGCGGGAGATCTGGTGGTGGATAGCTTCCGGATCGAACTGGGCTTCGGCCTTTATTCGTTCGATCCCGCCACCGGAATCTACCCGTTGCAGACCGATCAGTCCTTCTCGTTGCTCTGGCAGATGAGCAATTTCACCCCCGCCCTGATCAATATTGACATCGCCGGCAAACCCTTCGTGACCAACGGCCAAGCGGTGGGCGCAACCGGCAAGGTCAGCGCGTTTCTCGATCCCCTGAGCGGGGTCAGCCTGGAATTGGCTCCCCTGGTCCTCGACGGGACGGGAACCATCACCGCTTCAATCCGCCTGGCCAACGGCACCCCGGTGGACGCAACCTTCACACTCTTCGATCCTTATCCGCCGCTTCTCTACACCTATCCGGATGATTGGAGCACTCAGACGCTCTCCATCTCTTCCGAGAACACCCTGATGATCGTGGGTGACAATTTCCGCGGCCTGGGCACCGGCGCCACGGACCGCGAAACCATCACCCGCGCGTACCTGATTCCCGTGGAAAGCGCGAATCCCGATGCGGACAAGATTGCCTTGCCGGTCATTCAGGATGTATTCGATTACTATATCACCCCGCAAATCGGGGTGGCGGGAGCGGAGGATGTGTTATATCAAAACGTCCCCGCCAATCTGTTCTCCGTGCCGGAGGGAGAAACCCGCCGGTTCCGGCTGCGGGTGGAGAATCCCGATTCAGGACTCTTTACCGACAGCGCGCCGGAACTCGTGGTGACGTTTACGCCGTAGGGCGTTCAAAGAATCCTCTCATTCCGGTCTGCGTTTACCTGCGGGCGGCATGGGGATCACATAACCCCAGGGACCGCACTTCTGGATTAAAAACCAGCCCTCGGGGAACGAACCGGGATCAGGAAAAAACCTGACTCCAAAATTTGGATTCAAAAATCCAAGAGTATATAATGAGAACAAGAATCATTATTAAAGAATGAGAGCAATCTATTTAATACGATTCCCGATCGGAAACCTGGTTTTTAAAAAACCCGGCCTGTTGTATTGATGGTTTGTTTCAACCCGCTCAGGATCTCATCCCTGGAAATATGGCCTGGATAACCAAGCAACACCTCGGTATTGACACCCATCATTTCCATCATCTTGCTCTTTCACTCAACGGCTAACAGAAAAATTCAATCTAATTTGACTTGCATTTACCAATATTATCAATTATAATATATCTATATAGAGCATGGAGGTCAAAGCAGTGGTCACACGACGCCAATTCGTCACATCGTGCAGCGGACTTCTCGTTGCCGGGCTTGCTCCATTCATGAACGGGAAAGCAGGAATCGCTGCGGATGCGGCAATCAAAACCCAAAACCAACCAATGGAGGAGAAATCAATGCCACACGTACTGCCACCGTTACCGTACGATTACAACGCGCTGGAACCCCACATCGACGAGCAGACCATGCGTTTGCACCACGACAAGCATCACCAAAGCTACGTGGATGGCCTGAACAACGCGGAAAAGAAGCTCGAAGAAGCCCGCAAGTCGGGTGATTTCGCCGCGGTCAAACACCTTTCCCGCGAACTGGCCTTCCATGGTTCCGGTCATTTTCTACACACCATTTTTTGGGAAATCATGAGCCCAACGGGTGGAGGAAAGCCCTCCGGCGATATCGCCAAGGCGATTGACAAAGCCTTCGGCAGCTTCGACGCGTTCTCGGCCCAGTTCCAGGCCGCTTCCAATGCCGTAGAAGGTTCCGGCTGGGGCATTTTGGCCTATCAGCCCCAGGTGGACAACCTGGTGATCCTGCAGTCGGAAAAACACCAGAATTTGACTCAGTGGGGCGTCGTTCCCTTGCTGGTGCTCGATGTGTGGGAGCACGCGTACTACCTGAAATACCAAAACCGGCGTCCGGAATATACGAAGGCCTTCTTCAATGTGATCAATTGGGAAGAGGTCAACAAGCGGTACCAAAACGCTAAATCGTAATCCCTCACCAAGTGTTCCATAACCGATGTGAACAGGGACCGGCATGTTCCCTCCAAGGGCCGGTCCTTTTTATTTTATTTCTTATATTTTTCTTACTTTACTGAAGGCTTATTGGTCTTGGGGTAACGTGAAATATTCTTGCAAGCGGCTCAACCGGCTCCCCCCGATGCCGGATACGGCATCCACTTGCTGCCATGTCTTGAATCCCTTGGCTTGTGTCCGGGCTTGGAGAAGCGCCTCCGCCAAATGTTCCCCTATACCGGGAACCTTCAGCAAATCTTCCCGCGTAGCCTGATTTAACGGGATCTTCTGCTGCGTTGGACGAGCGGGAGTGGCCCGCCGGAACGGGGCGGGGGAAGATACCGCCGGGGCGGGTGCGGCGGGACGGATTGCGGGAGCCGGTTTTTTCAACAAAGATTCGGCGAATCGCAGCAAATCGTTCATTTTCGCGGGGCCGATGCCGCTGATTTCATCGATTTGCTTCACATCGGTGAAATTTCCCAGGGCGGCGCGCCGATCCAGAATACGCTGCGCCAGGACCGGTCCTATCCCCGGCACTTTGACCAGTTCTTCGAGACCCGCCTGGTTCAAAAACTGCACGAGGGCGGCCGCAACGGCATCATCCGGGGTAGTGCCGGGTAACGTGGAAGCCGGTGCCGTGAGATTGGAGGCCGGCATTCCCGGCACGGCCGCGGTGGCGTCAAAAGGAGTTACGCCGGGATGGGAAATGACGATCTCCGCTGTTTTGTCCGCGCCCCGGTAGTTTTCGTACGCGATCCCCGCCAGCAGAATGGCCAACAGGACAGCGCCCAACGCCAATTCGCCGCGCTGCATGATGCAAAATCCCCCATGCGGTGCGCATACTCGGTTCCCGGCCGGCCCGCGGCCCAGGGAATCCATCAGGAAGACTCGGAGGATTAGACCACAATATTCAGTAATTTTCCAGGTACGTAAACTTTCTTACGGGGCTCTTTAGCATTCAACCAGCGGGTAATTTGCGGTTCTTGCAATACCGCTTGCCAGATCGCGCCTTCGTCTGCGCCTTCGAGAACCGTGACTTTCCCGCGCACCTTGCCGTTGACCTGCACCACCAGAGTAAATGTCCCGGTCCGCAACAGGGCGGGATCGCAGACCGGCCAGGGATGATCGTACAAAAAGCCTTCATGCCCGGTGGCCTGCCACAACTCATCACTCAAATGCGGCGCGAAGGGCGACAACAACAAGAGCAGGGTTTCCACCGTTTCCTGGAAGATGGGAAAATCGGCGGCCGCGATGGTTCCACGCTCCGCGAACCGGTACATTTCATTGACCAGTTCCATAATTTTGGCGATGGCCGTGTTGAGGGCGATGCGTTCCTCCACGTCGCCGCTGACGCCGGCGATGGTCTTGTGGCAGACACGGCGCAATTGGATCGCGGCCGGGCTGGGTTCGCCATCGGCCTGCGGCGGTTGCCGTAGCGCCGGGGCGTACTTCATGACCAGACGGTATACTCGGTCGATGAACCGCGACGCGCCCACCACCCCTTCATCGCTCCATTCCAAATCGCGTTCGGGCGGCGATGTGAACAAGATGAAGACACGGGCGGCGTCCGCGCCGTAGGTGTCCAAAATCTCGCCGGGATCCACCACGTTGCCCTTCGATTTGGACATCTTGAAGCCATCCTTGGTGACCATCCCTTGGGTCAACAGGTTGGTGAACGGTTCGCTGATGGCGACCAGGCCGATGTCCCGCAAGGCCTTGGTGAAAAAGCGGGAATAAAGCAGATGCAGAACGGCGTGCTCCACCCCGCCGATGTACAAGTCCACCGGCATCCACCGGGCGGCCTTTTGAGGATCGAAAGGCGCGGTGTCGTTCCGGGCGTCGGTATAGCGCAGAAAATACCACGACGAATCCCAAAACGTGTCGATGGTATCCGTCTCCCGCCGCGCGGGGGACGCGCATTGGGGGCATGGCGTGTTGACAAAGGCCGCGTGCCGGGCCAGGGGCGAGCCTTCGCCGGTGATCTCCACGTCCCGGGGCAGCTCGACCGGCAATTGATCATAGGGCACCGCCACGATGCCGCACGTGTCGCAATGCACCAAGGGAATCGGCATGCCCCAGTAGCGCTGGCGGGAGATGCCCCAGTCTCGCAGGCGGTAATTGACCGTGCCCTTGCCGATGCCCCGTTCCTCCATCCATGCGGTGATTCTCCGCTTGCCCTCCTCGTTGGGCGTTCCATTGAAGGGGCCGGAGTTGACCATGATCCCCTCCTCCACCCACGCGGCGGTCATCTCTTCGGCGGAATGAAACGGCGCGCCTTCCGGTTGAATCACCAGGCGCATGGGCAAGCCGTATTCCCGGGCGAAATCAAAATCGCGCTGGTCATGGGCGGGAACGGCCATAATCGCCCCAGTCCCGTACTCGGCCAGCACATAGTTGGCGATCCAAATGGGGATCTTCTCCTGGTTGACCGGATTGATGGCGTGCCGGCCCGTGAACACCCCCTCCTTTTTCGTGGCCTCGTCCGTGCGGACGGCCTTATCCATCCGGGCGACTTTTTGAATGAACGCGCGGCAGGCCGCCTCCTCCGGCGTGCCGGAAATCAGGGGGTCCACCAGGGGATGCTCGGGCGCCAGGACCATGTAGGTCGCCCCGAACAGCGTATCCGGCCGGGTGGTGAATACCGGGATGGGTGTCCCGGCTTGGGGGCCATCCGCGGCGCGGAACAAGATTTCGGCCCCTTCGGACCGGCCGATCCAGTTCCGCTGCATGACCAGCACCTTGTTGGGCCATCCATGAAGCTGCTCCAGATCTTGCAGCAGTTCGTCCGCGTAGGCGGTGATCCGGATATACCACTGCGGCATGTATTTTTGCGTGACGGACGTGTCGCACCGCCAGCACTGGCCGTTCACCACCTGCTCGTTGGCCAGCACCGTCTGGCACGTGGGACACCAGTTGAGCAGCCCTTCCTTGCGGTACACCAGGCCTTTTTCCCAAAACTTAAGGAAAAGCCACTGGCCCCACTTGTAATAATCCTCCCGGCAGGTGGCCACCTCGCGGCTCCAGTCGTACGACAATCCCAGGGCTTCCTGCTGCTGCCGCATCTCGCGGATGTTATTCTCTGTCCACACGGCGGGATGCACCTTGTGCTTGATGGCCGCGTTCTCGGCGGGCAGGCCGAAGGCGTCATACCCCATGGGATGCAGCACCCGGTAGCCCTTCATCTGGTAATAGCGGGCCATGACATCCCCGATGGTGTAATTGCGCAAATGCCCCATGTGCAGTTTGCCCGAGGGATACGGAAACATCTCCAGGCAGTAAAACTTGGGCTTATCGCCCTCCTCAGACCGGCCGAACAGGTTGGCCTCTTTCCAGGCCTTCTGCCATTTCGCTTCGGCTTCGCGGAACGGAAAATGATCGGGCGCGCCCTCGGCCGGGGTGATCTCCGAAACCGGGCTATTCCGGGTGGACATACTCATCCTCACAGTTGATCGCCGTATCCCGCTTTGATCATCCGGGATGGCTGAGTGGAAATAAGGATTCAGTATTCGGTTACGTAATAAAACGTTAAAAATAGGGAGTACAAAATATACCATTTGATTGTACCGATGGCGGCAAAATAGAAAAGGCCGAAGGAAAGTCACCCCCCAATGTGGAATTGGATTGTTTGATCCCTTCGGGTTTGGATCCAGGCGGGAGGCCTGGATCCGCCCGCGTAGGGCGTTACGGGAAACTTCCTATCCTAATATTCTTCTCGTCTCCGGGGAAAAAGTGAGTGTCTGACTCCCCGTCCTTACAGCGCCGGTCATGGATACAATGTCTCCATGGCCAAAACGCTGATCATCGGTTTCGGAAATCCCCTCAGAAGCGACGACGGCGCGGGCTGGCGGGCCGCCTGCCTGCTCGAGAAGCGCGTCCACCGGCCGGACGTGACCGTCCTTGTCCGCCATCAATTGACGCCCGAGCTGGCGGAGGATCTCTCCCACGCGGAACGGGTGATTTTCATCGACGCGAGCGCTACTCAGCCTCCCGGAACATTCGCGCGGAGGGAAATCCATTCCGCGCCCTCCATCCCGGAAACGTTCTCGCACGATTGCGCTCCCCCCACGCTGCTGGCTCTCGCCCATGCCCTGTACGGCTCATGCCCTCAGGCGTCCGTAGTGGAAATCGGCGCCGCGGATTTCGGCTACGGTGGCCGTCTCTCACCCGTCGTCGAAACCAGTGTGAAGCAGGCCGTGGAATTGATTCTTTCCGTTGTGGAGGAATAGAATGATTTCCCCTGTTTACCCGGATGCAGAACTCTCTCAATGCTCCATCCAAGGAATGAGGAGGGATGGAAACCCGAAACGAATCCCTCTCCCTCGAAAAGAGAATCAGGGTTAGGGTAACCCAAAAGGGCGGAATTCATCCTGGCGCTGCAACCGGGTACATAGTTACCGGAATGGTATAATAACCAGAACTCCGAATAGCGAATCGTACTTGGATTTTTTTTCTACTTATACCAACCCACCAATCCCCGAGGTGAACAAAGCATGGTGATACAATCCGTCAATCCCGCGAATGGCAATGTCATCCAAACCTACGAGGAGATGCCGCCTCAGGAAATCAACGCGATTATCCACAAAGCGCATGACGCCTTTCTATCCTGGAAAAAAACTTCGTTCGCTCTCCGGGCGGACTTGATGGCCGGCGCGGCGGACCTGTTACGCAAATACAAGGACGAATACGGGAAATTGATGGCCTTGGAGATGGGCAAGCCCATCCGGGACGGCCGGGCGGAAGCGGTCAAATGCGCCACCGTCTGCGAATATTACGCCGAAAACGCCGAGAAATTCCTCGCGCCGGAACCGGCCGCCACCGAGGCCAGTAAAAGCTATGTCACGTTTCAGCCGATCGGGGTGGTCTTGGCGGTGATGCCCTGGAACTTCCCCTTCTGGCAGGTGTTCCGTTTCGCCGCGCCCGCGTTAATGGCCGGCAACGCGGGCGTGTTGAAGCACGCCTCCAACGTGCCGGGTTGCGCGTTGGCCATTGAGCAGATTTTCCGGGACGCGGGATTTCCTGAACATCTGTTCCGGTCGGTCCTGTGTGGCAGCCGCGAAGTGGCGGGCATCATTGAGAATCCCCGGGTGCGGGCCGCCACGCTCACGGGCAGCACACCGGCGGGCCGGGCGGTAGGCGCCAAATCGGGCGAACGGCTCAAAAAATCGGTGCTGGAACTCGGGGGCAGCGATCCCTACCTCATCCTGGAAGACGCGGACCTGGAAACAGCCGCAGCCACCTGCGCGGCCAGCCGGCTCATCAACTCGGGGCAAAGCTGCATCGCGGCCAAGCGCTTCATCGTAGTGGAGCCGGTGGCGGAACGGTTCACGGAATTGTTCGTGGAGTCGATGAAAGCCGCGAAGGTGGGCGATCCGTTGGACGAAGATACGCAGGTAGGCCCCCAGGCGCGGCATGATCTTCGGGACGAGCTGCACCAGCAAGTCGTGAAGACTCTCGAACAAGGCGCGAAATTGGTACTTGGTGGCGAGATTCCAGACGGGAAAGGCGCGTATTATCCGCCGACCGTGCTGACGAACGTGAAAAAAGGCATGGTGGCCTATGAGGAAGAACTCTTCGGGCCGGTGGCCTCGATCATCACGGTCAGGAACGAGGAAGAAGCTATCGCCACCGCCAATGATTCGGTCTTCGGCCTGGGAGCGGCGGTGTTTACACAAGACGTGGCACGGGGCGAGCGCATCGCGGCGGAAGAATTGGACGCGGGCGCGTGTTTCGTGAACACCTTCGTGCGCTCCGATCCCCGCCTGCCCTTTGGCGGCGTGAAGGAAAGCGGATACGGCCGCGAACTGGCGCACTATGGGATTAAGGAATTCGTGAACATCAAGACGGTGTATGTAAGGTAATTTGGCTGAACGTTTCGTGATGGCTCTTGGCTCCATATGGGGAATGTTGCGATTCAAGAGGGATCCCCTCACCCCGGCCCTGGAGGAGAAAGGGGCGAGGCTTCCAGGGCTGGAGCCCGGTGCTGGGGGAGAAGTTCTGTTGACGCGGGAAACCGGTTGGGCAAGCCTGTGCATTCTTATTAGCCTGTGAATTGTGACTTGGAGAGTGCCCGTCATTTTTTCATCCTATCCGGCCGCTTGCTTCGTTTCTCGTTTTATGAAAACCTTAACCGCGGCGGGCGGAGGATGGGCCTATCGGGGATTCGGCCATCCCGCCTCGCGCAGTTTCAATCTTGCAAGGGAGGTAAAAAATGACCTCACGGCGAAGCCGCGGTTTGAATCTATGGACTCATTGGCATTGTCATGAGAAGGTACGCCTGTTCCAGGCTTCCCTCACCCCTATTCGCTCCCAAGGAGAGAGGGAGCGGATCAGCGCTTCCATCCCTTCACCTGCCTCGAATAAAGCATGGAGTAAGTTCCGCGTGCATGCGAATCATTCCATCGTTCTAGGATTATTGGCCGGGTTTTTCTTGATGATGAGCCATGCCTTCGTGGCGGCGGATTCCGAGCCGCTGCGGCTTTATGTTTCTCTGGCCGGGAAGGATACCTGGACAGGCCGGTTTCCCGCGCCCAACGACACGAAAACCGATGGGCCGTTCGCCACGCTGGAGAGGGCGCGCGACGCCATCCGCGAACTCAAACAAACGGGGGATCTGCCGGATGGGGGCGTTACCGTCATCGTCCGGGGCGGCGTATACGCGCTGGCGAAACCCTTCGAGTTAAGTGAACAAGATTCTGGAACCGAAGGCGCGCCCATTGTATATATGGCGTTTCCAGGTGAAGAAGTTCGCCTGTCCGGAGGCAAGGCCGTTTCTGGATTCGAGCCGGTCACGGATGAGGCCGTCTTGCAGCGGTTGGATGAGCCGGCACGGGGGAACGTGCTGCAGGCCGATCTGAAGAAGGCCGGCGTCACGGATTGCGGGCCCGCCAACGAGGGCGGCGCGGAGGTGTTCTGCAATGACGCGCCGATGACCTTGGCGCGCTGGCCGAACGAGGGATTCGACCGCATTGTGGATCTGGTCGTGGAGGATGGCCACCAGATCCACGGCATCCGCGGGAGTAAGGTGGGGCAGTTCAAGTACGATGGCAGGCGGCCGGCGCGCTGGGTAGATGAAAAGGATCCCTGGCTGCATGGCTACTGGTTCTGGGATTGGTCCGACCAGCGCCAGCGGATCGCGTCCATCGACACCGCCCACGCCGTCATCTCGCTGGCGACGCCGTATCACCACTACGGCTACCGCAAGGGGCAGTGGTACTACGCGTTCAACATGCTGAGTGAGCTGGACACGCCCGGCGAATGGTACATCGACCGCGAGCAAGGCATTCTCTATTTCTGGCCGCCGGAACCCGCTGATGCCGCGAAGATCGTGATCTCCGTGTTGCCCCGGCTGATAAGCCTGAAGGAGGTGTCGCATGCCGCGTTCCGTGGCTTCATCCTCGAGGCGGCGCGGGGCACGGCGGTCGAGGTCTCGGGCGGGAAGGGCGTCGAGCTCGCCGGTTGCGTCATCCGCAACACCGGAGGCTGGGCGGCGAATCTTTCGGGGACGGATCACCGCGTGGTGGACTGCAAGATCTATCTCACCGGCGGGGGAGGCGTTTCCCTCACGGGCGGCGACCGCCCCAGCCTGACGCCCGGCTCCCTGGTGGCGGAAAACAACGAAATCCACCACTACGGCCGGATCAACCGGATGTACACGCCCGGCCTCTCGCTCAACGGCGTGGGCCTCCGCGCGGCGCATAACCGGATCCACTCCGCGCCCCACATGGCCATTCAGTTCGGCGGCAACGAGCATGTGATCGAATACAACGAGATCCACCATGTCTGCCAGGAATCGAACGACGCCGGGGCCATCTACGCGGGCCGCAATTGGACCATGCGCGGCAACGTGATCCGCCACAACTACCTGCATCATATCAGCGGCTTCGAAAACCGGGGCTGCGTGGGCGTGTACCTGGACGACATGTTCGCGTCCGCGGACATTGTGGGGAATGTCTTCTACCAAGTGACGCGGGCCGCGTTCATCGGCGGCGGGCGGGACTGCACGGTGGAAAACAATATCTTCGTTGATTGCAAGCCCGCGCTGCACGTGGACGCCCGCGCCCTCAACTGGGCCGCCTATCACGCCGACGAATGGATCGAAGAAGCCAAAACCAAGGGCACCTTGTCGGGCATCACCTTCAACCAGCCGCCTTACAGGGAACGCTACCCGAAACTGGTGACGATCCTCGACGAAAATCCCAAGGCCCCCGTGGGCAATGTCATCGCGCGCAATATCTGCTGGGGCGGAACGTGGGACGAAATCGAGGAAAGCGCCCGCCCGCTGCTGAAATTCCAGGACAACCTCATCGGGGTGGATCCGCTCTTCGCCGATGCCGCAAAGCAGGATTTCCGCCTGCGGAGCGGCTCGCCCGCGTTCCAGATCGGATTCAAGGAAATCCCCATCGAGCGAATCGGATTGAAGAAGAAATCCAAATTCAGCGAAGCGGAAGAGGCCGTCCGCCCGTTGTTGGCTTATTCTGAATTGGTTCCCGTGGAGCGCGTCAACCTCTTGCTCCTTCTCGCGCGTTTGGCCCGCGGGGATGGGGATTACGAAACCGCCCGGAAATATGTACGTGAAATTGTCGCTATGCCCGGCGCGCCCGGTTATTGCAAAAGCCTGGCCTTGCTGACCGCCGCGCAGAGTGAGTACCGGAAGAAGAACTTCTCCGAAGCGCGGGGGGCTTGTCAACAAGTCCTCGCATTGCCGGACACGCCGCCGCATCACCATTGGGAGGCGGAAGAATTGCTGAAAAGCATCCAGCGTTCTCAGGAAGGCCTTGCTCCCCGGGATCCCGATGCCAGCCGGGTGAAGCTCCCCCGGCTGCCAGAACCCGCGGTCACCATCTATGTCGCCCGGAATGGCTCGGACCGCTATCCCGGCACGCGGGAACAGCCACTGGCCACCATCTCCCGGGCGCTCGAGAAGGCCGCGGAATGGAACAAGGCCCCCGGCGGCTATCCCCAGGGCGGCGTGAAGATCGTTCTCCGCGGGGGCGTGTACCGGTTGCGGGAAGGCCTCGCGCTGACGGCGGCGGTCGCGGGGCGGGAAGAAGCGCCCCTCGTGATCGCGGCCGGCGAGGGCGAAACCGTGCGCCTGACCGCCGGTGCCCCGGTCACCGGATTTCGGAAAGTCACCGATCCGGCCGTCCTGCAGCGCCTCCCCGAGGAATCCCGCGGCCATGTGGTGGTGGCGGATCTCAAAGCCCAGGGCATTACGGAATACGGGCAACTGGTTTACCGGGGATTCGGCGGAGGATCGCGGCCGTCTTTGGAACTGTATTGCGGCGGGCAACCGATGATCCCCGCCCGCTGGCCGAACGAGGGATTTGTCCGGACCGGAAAGGTGCTCGATCCCGGCTCCTTATCGGAGAAACGCGGCGGCCGCTTTGAATACCAGGGAGACCGGCCCGCCCGCTGGCGGAACGCCGCCGATCTCTGGCTGTATGGCTATTGGTATTACGATTGGGCTGACAACGCCATCGGCGTGGCGTCCATTGATACCGAAGCCAGGCAAATCCAAACCACCCACACCAGCCCCTACGGCATGCGGGAAGGTCAACCCTATTATGTTTTCAACCTGCTGGAGGAAATCGACTGCCCGGGGGAATGGTACCTGGACCGCGAGGCGGGGCAATTGTATTTCTATCCGCCTGGGGACCTCGACAACACGGAAATCGAAATCCCGATGGTGGATGAACCTCTGCTGCGCCTCGAGGGCGTGTCGCATGGGATTCTCCAAGGCTTGATCGTGGAGATGGGGCGGGGGGACGGAATTGTGATTGAAGGGGGAGAACGGAATCTCGTGGCGGGCTGTATCGTGCGCCGTTTCGGTTCCTCGGGCGTGGTCATCCGCGGCGGCCGGGGGCATGGCGTGTTGAGTTGTGATATCCATACCCTGGGCCGCGGCGGGGCCGTGATCCAAGGCGGAGACCGGAAAACCCTCACGCCCGGGGGCCATTTTGTCGAGAACTGCCATATTCACCATTTCTCGCGCGTCGACCGCACCTACACACCCGCGGTGCAGATCGAGGGCGTGGGCCACCGCATCGCCCACAACCGCTTTCACGACACCCCCTGCCACGCGATCCGGCTGGAAGGCAACGATCACCTCATCGAGTTCAATGAGATCCACGACGTGGTGCAGGAATCCGACGACCAAGGCGGAATCGACCTCTTCCTGAATCCCAGTTACCGGGGCAACGTCATCCGGTACAATTACTGGCACGATATCGGCAACCGCCACGGCCTGGGGCAGGCCGGCATCCGGCTGGATGACGCCATCTGCGGAGTGCTGATCTATGGCAACGTGTTTTACCGCTGCTCCAACGGACTCTTCGGCGGCGTGCAGATCCACGGCGGCAAGGATAATTGGGTTGATAACAATCTCTTTGCCGAGTGCCGGTATGGCATTAGTTTTTCGCCTTGGGGCCGGGAACGCTGGTTGAATTTTTTATCCAGCGATTCCACGTCCGCACTTCTCACGCAGCAAGTGGACATTCATCAACCGCCGTACAGCACGCGCTATCCCGGCCTGGCGCGGCTCGAAGAGGGGAATGACATCAACTGGATCTGGCGGAACGTGGTGTATCGATGCGGCGGTTTTCTCACGCGGGATCAGGGAATCCAAGTCCTGCTGGGCAATTGGATCACCCGGGAAGACCCAGGATTCGCCGGCGCGGCGGATCAGAAATTCGCCTTGCGGGACGATGCGCCGGTTTACAGTTGCTTGGGCTTCGCGCCGATTCCATTCGCGGAAATCGGCTTATATGAAGACGGTTGGCGCACAGCCCTGAATGACAAAGACAAGCCATAACAAGTTCCCCAACCCGTTCCCGGATGATCCGTGATCTCTCTCAATAGAACCTCAACAGCGTCTCGATCCGCTGGCGGGCGGCGGTGGAATCGAGCAGCCCCTTCTCCGCCAACGCCACCAGGGTGTTGGCCGTGGTTTGCAGCGCCCGCGCGCGGCCGTCCGCGTCGAGGTGGTGATGCGGCGCGAAATGGTGCCGCACGCTCAGCGGCGAACCCTGCAGCGCCAGCTCCAGGTTGCGCAGCCATTCGGCCAGCCGCTTGGCCCCTTCCTGCACGGTGCGCGCGTTGTTGGTCAGCAGTTGGTATTGCGCCGTGCCCCACGATTCCGTGGTCCCCCAATTCCGCCCGAGCATGAAGGGCGCAAGATGCAAGGCGGAAATCACCTGCTCGCCGATCGCCCGCAGGCTCTCCTCCCACTGGTGCGCGTAGCCGTCCGGCCCGATGTAACTCACCCGCACGTTGTCGAAGGTGACCAGGTTGCTGTCGGTCTCGCGCTCGCGCACTTCCGAACGCAGGGCTTCCAGTTCCTCCTGCATGCGGGCATTGTAGGCCCCCGGCTGTTCCCGAAGGCCCGGCTCGGGCTTGGCCATCTGGAAATGAACCATCGGATACCCGGCGTTGTGCTGGGCGCGGGCCATGTCACGCAACATCTGCTGTTGCAGTTTCACCACCAGGGGCAACGCCAGGAGCGGCGAGCGGCCGTAGGGGGAAAGCCCGTCCGTGTCCAGACCGAAATAAAAGAACGAAGCGGGATGCAGGGGGGTCAGGGTCCCATCGCCCTGGATCTGAAAGGGGAGAAACCGCCGGCTCCGGGCATCCGGGCGGAAGCGGATGGTGGCCGGATCGATAATCAGAAAGCGGTCGATCCGCCGGCGGGAATCCTCCAGCACCACCTCGCCGCAAAACGCCCCGTAGGTGAAGACCGAAAGGAAAAAGCATTGCACCAGGGCTTCCACTCCATGGTCCTGCCCGGTGGGGAGATCCACGAGGCGGCGGTCCAGGGCGTCCAGGACCGCGCGGGCGCGCGCCTGCTCGGCCTCGGAGCCTTCAGAGAGGGAATAGGATTGCGGTGTCGAGCACAGACGCACCCAGGCCCACACCCCGGCCGAGACATCGGGGATGGTATCCCGCAACCGCCGGAGAAACGGGAACAAGATGCGCGGATCAAGCCCCGGCGGCGGCCCATAATCGCCTTCCGGGCCGAAAAGGAAGCCTTCGTACAGAGGACGCGACCGGGGCGAGACGGGCAGTTTGGATGGGGGCGCCCAAGCCACTTTGCGCGCGCGGACGGGACTTTCTGGGGATGACGGCTTGGCGAACCAGTTGCGGATCCGAGGCCACATGGTTTCCTCCTGCGGGGAAATCGGGAGACGCAAAAATTCCTCCTATCTATGAGGAAAAGGCCGCGGAATTGAGGGATTAATCGAGGTTAAGGCGAGAAGATCGAGAAAGGAGGCGTTCGTTGAACACAAAAAATGGGACCGCTTAACCTCTTCCTCTTCTTCGGAGAGAGAGTCAGGGTGAGGGAAGCCCTGAGAAAGCGAAATTCATCCTTAGTCCGCAATCCAGCGGTTGTAGGGTGGGCTCAAGACGCACCGTAGCCCGCCAACATGTCCCGGGCCACGCTCACCCCATCGGGGTTTTCCGCGCCGCGCGGCGCCGGCGGGCGGCGAATTCGGGCGCTTCCTTGATGCATTCGCCCAGGATCTTCACGCCCTGCCACAAGAGGCCGCCGGTCGCGCGCACGAAACCCGCCGGGGCCGGACCCAGATCCGGAAATCCGCGCGCGTCGGGCGTCAGTTTCTCCCAATTATGGAACAGCCGGCCCCACTGGCCTTCCAAAACCTTGTGCACGCGGCGGTTGCCGAACCGGGGATACCAGTACATATCGTGGTACAACACACTGGCGACGTATGACCAGGGCGCCAGCCAGGTCTTGAGCGACCATTCGACAAAACTTTTCAACTTGCCCCAATAGATCTGGTGCTGCATACGGGCGGCAAAGGTGAGATTTTTAAACGGGCCCTCGAATTGCCAATTCTCCTCAGCGGCCTGCAAATCGCCCACGATCTCGATCTGCTTCGGATCGCCACAGCCGAGGCCCAGATCATGCGCCAGGCGGATGTACTTGATCTGCATCGGATCAAATCCCATGAGCCGGGCGGCCACCGCGTCGATGGCCACCGGATCGGCCGAGGCCAGGATCACGTTCTTCTCGTGGGGAACCATGCAGCGGGGGCCGGGGCCGTCGCCGGCGAAGGTCCCATCCATCACCGCGAACAGGCCGCGGTGGATCTTCTTCTGAATCATCAACAGGTCCACCAGCGTCTCGTGAATCACCGGGTGGGTCCAATGGCGGCGTTCGTTGAGCAGGCCGCCGAAGGCGTTCTTCATCGCGCCGGTGGTGGTGGTGAAAACGTGGGTTTTTACTGTCGGCAAATGGATGATATTTTCACCGATAAACCGTTTGGGAATCGAAAAACCGTCCGGGTACACATCGTTCAGGCACAGGAACTTCTGGGTGAGATCACCCACCGCCTCGCGGATGTCGATCCACTCCTCGCCCTCATAGAGGTGGATGTTGCGCAGGTTATGCGCTTCCAGCACATGGATCTGCTTGTTTTCCCGCTCGCCAAGATGCGCGTCGATCACCACCGTGCGGTTGTGGCAGCCGTGAATCAGCTCGGGCGGATACCCGTCTTGCAGCATGGCGCGCACCACACCCTCGAGTTGCCACGGCGTGGTGGAGGATCCGGGATAGAAGAAATGCCAGCTGATGTTGATCTTGAGCGCGGTGTCGGCGGCCTTGTCGATTACCGACTGGTAATCCGCCAGGTTTAACAGGGTGTGATAATCCTCGAATACAGTTCGGGGGGTCGTTTTCAGAATCGCGACTTTGGACACGATGTTCCACTTCCTTCCTGCGGATCGGCGCGGGACCGGGCAATCCTTCGCGTACAAGCGCTCCCCGCGTCCGCGCGCGGAATACGAGCCATGGGCCGGGCGGCGGCTTTCAACCAGGGATTTATTACATGGCAAACCACACCGGAATCCTCCCCCGGCGTGATAATCCTGTCATCGAAAGAGTATAGTGAGGCAGGGAGGCATGACAATGGGCAGGGCGGAAAGAAGAGAATAAACAAACTTCCTCCCCCCGTTTCCCGGTGACCGGCGACCTGACCGGCCACCGGGTCTTAGGGAGGAAATCCCTCATCCACGATTCAGAATCCGGACGTTCGGCGGATGTCCCCGGAGGGTTTTCAGTGTTGCGCTTCCCACTCCGCCGGGTTCACACTCGCCGGGCCTTCCGACAAATACAGTTGGAGGACGGCCTGCGGCGACAACGCTTCGTTGTAAATCCGGACGTTGTCCAGATAGCCCGTCCAATTTTCTCCGGCGGCTCCTTCATTGTCCCCGCCCATGAATAAGGGTTGAGGATTGTTGAGTTCCAGAGTCTGGGGTTGAGTGCCTACCACGACCCCGTTCCGGTAGTAGATGAGCACCGGGCCATTTTTGACCACCACATGATGCATCCACACGCCGGTGGGGATATCCGGATAATTCAAATTGTCGGTCCCCACCGCGTTGGCGTGGAATTCAAATTGGGTGGGGGTGAATTTGATGAACTC
>ERZ795045.922-NODE-922-length-35110-cov-5.785822_pt1 | contig 35110 bp, 29 predicted proteins | sample MGYA00375129_ERZ795045 | MGnify/ENA primary metagenome ERZ795045 (study PRJEB30174, sample SAMN05720166) | activated sludge metagenome | isolation source: anaerobic digester from wastewater treatment plant | place: Japan | collected 2015-05-15 ...
AAAGAGGAACGCTCTTTTCGCACTCATCGCCGAGTACAGGTCGATCGAGCAGAGGGAGAAGGAATCACGGGAAGGCCTGGCCGAACTCGATGCCGTCAGGGCAAAGAGGCTCATGGACTCGGACGCGCTGAAGGAGGAGGGGTCTGCTCTGGAGGGAGAGATCCAAAGGCTCGAGTCGGACAAGAAGGCTCTCGAAGACGCCATGGAGCCGCTCGAGCGCGAGATCGGGGAGCTCGGCTCCGTGCGTTCGGCGGTGCGGGACCGGCTGGAGAGGGCGGCTGAACGCATCAGGGATCTCGATCTTCAGCTCGCGAGGGTCTCCACCAAGATAGACATGCTGAGGAGGATCACCGGCGGGGACTTAGACGGGTCGACGAACACGACCAGGGATCTGAACGGTTCGAGAAAGGTGGGCCAGAGCGTCTGGGCGAAGGAAGGCTTCGAGAACGCGGTTGGAAAGGGCCTCGGCACGGCGCTCGATTACGTGATCGTGAGAGACCACGACGAGATCCTCTCCCTCGGGGATATCGCAGCCAAGGCCCCCGGGTTCGTGATCGAGTCCCCCTATGTGACCGAACACGCGCCCGGCCCCCCAGAAAACGGGGGAAGAGTCTTGGGAAGGCTCGAGGACTTCATTGAGACGGACCGCGAGCACGAGCAGATCGTGCGGGCGCTTGCAGGAGACCTCCTCGTGGTGGACGGTATAGACACGGCCGTATCCCTGTGGAGGAAAGGGTACAGGGAGTGCGGGTACGTGACGAGGGACGGAATGATCATGGAGCCCACGGGTGTCGTCAGGACAGCCCCCGAGTCCTCGCGCTACGCCGATGTCCTGAGGGCCAAGAACGAGATGAACGCGCTCGAGGGCCTGCGTGGGACCCTGCTCAGGGAAAGGGAGGAAGCCCTCGGCGAGCACGGGGATGCGAAGCGGGAGGCCGAGCGTCTCGAAGAGTGCGCTGTGGATGCGGCCGGCAGGAAGGAATCGCTCCTCGGGGAGATCCGGTCGTGCACGGAGAGGCTGGAAGCCCTCCGGGCGCGAAGGCGAAAGAACGCGGAACAGGTAACTCTCGCAGAGGAAGACCTTGAGCGGATAGGCGCCCTGAGGGAGAAGACCGTTCGGCAGTGCGGGGAGCTCGCATCCCTGAAGGCCGAGCAGGAAAAGCAAAGGGTTGAGCTCGAGGGTGAACTGAGGGCGCTCGACGAACAGAGACGGGCCGCAAAGGATGCGCTGGCCAGGGCTCTCGAGGCGTCGAAGGAGGCCGGGGACCGCTTGCATGCGGTCCAGCTGGAGCTCGCGCAGAAGGAAGCGTCCCTGAGGGCCCTCGAAGAGGGGATAGAGGAGGGAAGGAAGGCGCGGTCGAAGGACGAGGCCATGCTCGAGGAGCTTTCGCACGCGAGCGCGGCCCTCGGCCGGGACATCGAGAACGTATCCCGGCTCATCGAAGAGACCGGGGCCCGCTCGGCAATGCTCGAAGAACGGTATGCCGAGGCCCTGCCCGTGTACGAGGAAGCGCAGAACAGGCTCTCCTCGTGCAGGCAGGAGGAGAAGGATCTGCGCGGGGAGATCGAGGAGTTGAACCGCTCGAGGGAGGATGTCCAGCTCGACCTCAGGCAGAACGAGGTCACGTTCTCCATGGCCAAGGAACGAATCGAGGCCAGGTTCGGTCCGTACGAGGCCGTGCTGCCCGAAGGGTTCGACAGGGAAGAGGCCAGGAAGAGGGCTTTCGAGATCGAGGCGCGTATCGAGCGCATGGGACAGATAAACTTCGCCTCGCTCGAGGAGTTCGAGCAGGTTCAGAAGAGGTGGGAAGGCCTCCACGTGCAGTACGAGGACCTCGTGCAGGCGAGCTCCAGGCTCAAGGAGGTCATCAGGAACATCGAGAGGCAGAGCGCGCGCGCCTTCCAGGAAACCTTCACCCAGGTCAAGGAATACTTCAGGGAGATCTTTTCGTCCATGTTCGGTGGCGGCAGGGCGGACCTCGTCGAGACACCGGCCCTCGAAGGGGAAGAGCCCGGCATCGAGATCATCGCCTCGCCGCCGTTCAAGAAGCTCAGGGGCATGAGCCTCCTGTCCGAGGGGGAAAAGACCCTGTGCGCGGTGAGCTTCCTGTTCGCCCTCTTCAAGGTCAATCCCGCACCCTTCTGCATCCTCGACGAGGTGGACGCACCCCTCGACGACGCGAACATCACCAGGCTCAACAGGCTCATCAGGTCGTTCTGCGAAGAAACCCAGTTCATCGTGGTGACCCACAACCGCCACACCATGGAGACCGCCGACATCCTCTACGGGGTCACCTTCGAGACCCCGGGGATCAGCAAGGTGGTGTCCATGTCATTAAACGGCGCACAGGGATAAAAGGATTCTTCCCAAAGAGAAAAAATTTGCCATTTTTGCCCGTGTTGGGAAGAAAAGCGGCCGGAGATGCCGCGATAGCTATTTGCATGTAATTTGCAGGGAGAGCGCAGAGGTGGTGCGGCCATGACGAGGTTCATAGCGGTCACGTCCGGCAAGGGCGGGGTTGGAAAGAGCAATTTCGTGCTGAACGTCGCGGTCTCTCTCGCGGCGATGGAGGCCTCCGTGCTCGTCATGGACGCCGATCTCGGTCTTGCGAATCTCGACGTGCTCCTCGGCGTACGGCCCCACAGGACACTGGAGGACGTGGTCCTGGGCAGGTGCGGCCTCAAGGACATCGTGGTGCGCACGGACTACCGGGTTGGTCTCATCCCCGGAGCGTCCGGCATCCAGGACATGGCGGATCTCCCGAAGGAGGCGATCGGCAGGATCATCGGGGAGGTCGTGGATCTCACCCGCGATACGGATTTTCTCATCGTGGACACCGCCTCGGGCATCTCCACGGCGGTGGTGTCGTTCCTGCTGGCCGCCCCCGAGATCGTGGTGGGGATAAGCAACGAACCCACCAGCCTGACGGATGCGTACGCGCTCGTGAAGGTGCTCAAGGCGAACGGTTACCAGGGAAGGATCTCGGTGTTCGCGAGCCAGGTCAAGGGAAGCGCCGAGGGGCATGCCGTCTACAAGAAGATCTCCAATGCCTCGCAGCGGTTCCTCGAGACGCACGTGGAATTCTTGGGCAGCGTCTTTTTCGACGACAAGCTCAAGCGCGCGGTTCGCGACCAGGTCCCCGTGGTCGCGAGGCATCCCACCTCGGACGTGGCGAGGTGCTACCGGGTGATAGCCCTCACCCTCCTCGGCCAGGAACAGGTGGGAGTGGATCTCGAAAAGTTCTGGTCCAGGCTCGTGAGCCTGGTGGTGAAGACGAGGCGGCCGAGGACCATGAGGGCCGTGTCCTTCAACGGTGAAGCCGCCCAGAGGTCCATGGAAAAGACCTTCCTGGACATACTCGATGAGCAACGCAAGACCCGCATGCTTCTTGAGCGCCTGATATCGACCATAGAGGGCGGGGTTTCCCATGCATCGAACGCCAGGAAGGGGTCCAAGGCGTGATCGCGAGGCTCGAGACCCCCTTCGGCTGTCTCTGGACGGCGGGATCGGCGGACGCGGTGGAGAAGGTGTCGTGGACGCCCCTCGACGGACCCCATCACAAGGGTGAGCTTGACTGGATCCTCGACCCCTTGCGAGCTTACTTCGACGGGGCCCTCGAGGCGCTCCCCGGGAGGATCTTGTTTTTAGCCCCAGGGGTCCTCTGGGTGAAAAACCACGTGAACACGAGGCCGCATACCAGGGCCCAAGAGATCCTGGACCTCATCTTTGCCATTCCGTACGGAAAGAGGGCGACCTACGGCGAGATAGCCGCATCCGTCGGGTACAAGAAAGGGGCCAGGGCCATCGGTGCAGTATGCAGATCGAACCCCCTCCCGGTTCTCATCCCCTGTCACCGGGTCGTGGGTGCTCGCAGCCTGGGAGGATACACGCCCGACGTGACGATCAAGGAAGGGCTCCTGTGCCTGGAAAGCAAGGTCCTCGCCTCCAGGAGACCCACCGGGTCGACCGGGAGCCTGCCCTCGAACATTCCGCTTGCCCAGGGGGGTGGCAACGGGTGGGTTGACTCGCCGGACGGGGTGTCATAGGCTGGGCGAGATGGAAAAGCCGTGCCCGCGATCTTGTCGGCCCGAAGATCCAGAGCCGAAGGCCAGGGGCCTCGTGGATCTGCACGGGAGGGCGATCAGGTACCTGAGGCTCTCGGTCACCGATAGGTGCAACCTGAGATGCCGGTACTGCATGCCCCCCGTGGGCACCGAGTGGGTCCCCCACGAGGACGTACTCTCCTACGAGGAGATGGAGCGCATACTCGGTGTCTGTTCGAGGCTGGGCGTCTCCAAGGTGAGGATCACCGGCGGGGAACCCCTGCTGAGGAAGGGGATCGAGGGCTTCATAGCGCGTATAAGCGCCATGGGTGCCGTCAAAGACCTTTCGCTCACCACCAACGGTGTTCTCCTGGCCGGGAAGGCCCGGGAGCTCAGGCGCTCGGGGCTGCACAGGGTGAACGTCAGCCTCGACACCCTGGACAGGAAGAAGTTCGCCCACATCACGCGAGTGGACGCCTTCGACGACGTGATCCGGGGGATCTGCGCCGCGTACGAGCACGGCCTGAGGCCTGTCAAGGTCAACGTGGTCGCGATCAAGGGCTTCAACGACGACGAGGTGGCCGAGTTCGCCGGCTTGACCGTGAGGCTCCCCGTCGAGGTCCGCTTCATCGAGCTCATGCCCCTTGGGTGCGTCTCGCGGTTCCCCGAGCTCGTGCACGTGGAGGCGGGCGAGATCCTTGCGCGCATCGAGGAGGCCTACGGCGGGCTCGAAGAACTCGAAAAGGGGCTCGGTCCGGCGACCGTCTACAAGATCCCGGGGGCGCACGGCAGGATAGGGATCATCGGCGCCTTGAGCGGGCATGCATTCTGTGCCTCGTGCAACCGTATCCGTATCACCGCGAGGGGGCGGCTGAGGCCGTGCCTCTTTTCCGAAGAAGAGCTCGATATCATGACCCCCCTGAGGAGCGGTGTCACGGACGAGGAGCTCGAAGCCGTGATCGTGGAGGGCGTGAGGCGGAAGCCCGCTTCGCACGGTGCATGCAGGGGAACGAGTATCGGCGACAGAGGCCCGCTCCGCCAGGCGATGCACACGATAGGCGGGTGACCGTCAGGGGTTGCGCTGGCGCCGAACGGTGTCTATGAGCCTGTTGAACGTGGCGAGGTCCTTCGTGAAGAGGACCTTGTTGGTGTTCAGCAGGAAGAGGCCCGTGAGCTTGTCGGGTTTCTTCTTCGAGGATGACCATGCGGACCTGCAGTACAGGGAAAAGGCCCCCAGCCCGAGGGTGTCCTCTATGGACAGCCGGACGACCGTTCCCGTCTCTATGGCCGCACCCGCGATGCACACGCCTTCCTCGCTGGCGTTGAGGACCGTCACCGGCTTGAGGGTGTCGTCGATCTCCACGGTGCCCCTTACATCGTGCAGGGAAATGCGTTCGCGAACCCGCTTGTCTTTCGTCTTCACCATGGTCGTCAAACATGTACATGCACAAAGAATGCCTGTCAAGGAGGTCTCTCCTGCCTGAGACGTGTCTTGCACACGCCATGACCCGGGATGGGCGGGCCTCCGCCGAGGGACGCCTTGTTGCCGGGGGCAGAAGGGGCATCGGCGCCGTGCCCTCGGGGAGCATGATCGGCGGGGCTAGAAGCACACGATGCACGTTCTGGTTCCCAGCGGGAGGTCGCGACGTTCGAGATCGAGGCCTCGGCTTGCAACAGGGCCCGAGAAGGTGCGGGTTTCATGAGAGGGTGGTCGTCCCTCTCTGCGAGTCCGCCGCGAGGGAGGAGGGATCCTGCAGGTGAGGGGGCGCAAGGTTCTCCTCGTAAACCCGTGGATCCACGACTTCGCCGCCTACGACCTGTGGGCGAGGCCGCTGGGGTTGCTTATCGTGGGCTCGGTGGTGCGGAGAAACGGGGTCGAGGTGAGTTTCATTGACTGTCTCGGCGACGACCTCGCTTCGGACCGGAGGCCGGGCGGCCACGGCAAGTTCCGCCGAAGCACGATCGAGAAGCCCGAACCCCTCGGGTTCGTACCGAGGACGTACGCGCGCTACGGCATCGATCCCGGGGAGTTCGCGCGCAGGCTCGAGGAGATCCCCGCGCCTGACGCCGTGCTCGTGACATCGATGATGACGTACTGGTACCCCGGCGTGAGGGAGGCCGTCGGTATCGTCAAGGATGCCTTCCCCGGTGTCCCCGTGATCCTGGGCGGCGTCTACGCGACCCTCTGCACCGACCACGCCCGCCTCGCGAGCGGGGCGGACTATGTCGTCGCCGGAACCGGGGAAGCGCGCGTTATAGAACTGCTCTGCTCGCTTTGGGGGTGTTCCGCCGAGTATGTCCCGGACGAGGACGATCTCGACTCCCTGCCCTATCCCGCCTTCGATGTGATGGACAACCTCGACAGCGTGTGTGTCAGGACGGCTCGAGGGTGCCCGTACCGGTGCGCCTACTGCGCGGCGCCCGTCTTGTCGGGAAGCCCGTCCTACAGGAAGACCCGGGCCGTCATCGAAGAGATCCTCCACTGGGAAAGAAGCCGCGGCGTAAAGGATGTGGCCTTCGTGGACGACGCGCTCCTGACGCCGCGCCCGCGTGCCCTGGAATTCCTCGGGGGCCTTGCAAGCAAAAGCGGTGACGTGAGGTTCCACTGCCCGAACGCCTTGCACGCCCGGGAGATCTCATCGGAGGTGGCCCGGCTCATGCGCGAGGCCGGGTTCGTGACCGTCAGGCTCGGCCTCGAGACGGCGGATGCCTTCAGGCAGAGGGCGACAGGCGGCAAGGTGACCAACGACGAGTACCTGTGGGCTGTAGACGCCCTAGTAGGTGCGGGATACGAATCCCGCGACATAGGGGTGTACGTGTTGTGCGGCCTGCCGGACCAGGAACCGGAAGAGGTCCTCGACACCGTAAGGTTCGTGCTCTCGTCGGGTGCGACCCCCCTGCTCGCCGAATACTCTCCCATCCCCCACACCCCGCTGTGGGACGAGGCGCAGAAGGCAAGCCCCTACCCCATCTCGGACGAGCCCCTGTTCCACAACAACACGATCCTTCCCTGCGCGCAAAGACGGTTTCTGGAGGTGTTCCCCGAGATCAAGCGCCTCGCGCTCACCGGGAGGCGTGCCTCGTGGACGCCCTGTGCTCGAGACCCTTGACGATCGCGGTCAGGAAGTCGTTCGCAGGGGTCATGACCCCGAGTTCCCGGCCGTAGCGGCTGATCGCGCCGTTGAGGGCGTCGATCTCGGTCAGGAGGGATCCCCGGGAGAGGTCCTGGAGCATGGACGAGCGATGAGACGCGGTCGGGGGCAGTTGGACCTCGGTGAGGACCCTGAAATACTCGCCTGCATGTGCATAGGGCAGCTTCACGCCCTTTGCCCGGGCGACCTCGAAGATCTCTCCTATGACGCGGCGGATCATGTCCATGAGCGCCGGCGTCTCCGAGAGCTCCCCGTACGGCACGTTGAGGATGGCGCCCAGGGCGTTGAGCGAACAGTTGTAGAGGACCTTGCCCCACAAGGACGACTCGATGTCGTCCGTCACGGAGCACGGGATACCCGCACTGTCAAGGTGGGAGCGGACCGTGTCGATCTTGTCCTTGGGCGCCGTACCCGAAGGCGATCCGAGAAGGACCTTGTCCGCGTACACGGTGACCCGCGCGGTGCCGGGCCGGGGCACCTCGGCGCCGAAGATCACCCGGGCGCCCACGGTGCGATCCCACCCCACCGCATCGGCGATGATCTCCCAGTTTCCCAGGCCGTTCTGGATGGAGAACACGAGGCTCGATTCGTGGAGATACGGCGCCGTCTGGGCTATGACGGTCGCGGTGTGGTACGACTTCACGCAGAGGAGCACGACGTCGAAGACACCCTCGAGGCCTTCCGTCTTGTAGTGGGCCTTCACCGGGTGGACGTGGTGCTCACCCCAGATACCCGTGATGGTGAGACCCTGCTCCCTCATGGCGAGGAGATGGTCGTCGGCGCCGACGAAGGTCACGTCATGACCGTGCTCGGCCAGCATGCCGCCGAAGACGCTGCCGAGCGCGCCGGCGCCCATGACGAGGTATTTCATGCCTTCGCGGCCTCCCTTTCCTCTCTGAGCGGCACCGCGTCCCTGTGGAGGGTTTCCCCCGCCGGAGAAAGGCCGCGCCGCCACGTCAGGTACCCCTGTATGGCTGCAACGGCGTCCTGGGGCGTCCTGTAGACGGCCAGGCCGGCCTTCCTGAATATGGCTGTCATGCGTATCCGCACTTCCTCTATGTCGATCGAGTTTTCCGTGAACTGGGAGAGGATGGGGACGACAGGCTTGTCGATCGACGAGGCCGCCTGCACGATGGCATGGGGCCCTGTCTCTATCTGGTCCTTCTGGAACGAGGTGATGAAGTCAAGGGAGAAATACGGGACGATCACATCGATCGACGGGTCTGAGGCCATGGCCTCGATGGTGTGCGCCATGATGGTGAAATCGAAGCCGTAAAATCCCAAGTCCACGGGGTTTGCCGTGCTCGTGTTCACGGAGCTGATCCTGCTCGCAATCCTCCTTTGGGTGGCGGTGTGGAGCTGGGGGAGAGCGAGCCCGGCACGGGAGGAGAGGTCCGTGAACAGCACGGACGTCCCCCCGCCGGCGCCGAGGAACCCGAGCCTCGGTCCCTCGGGCCGCCTCCTCGCCACGGCCACCATGGCAAGGTCCATGAGGTGCTCGAAGGTCTCCGCCTCGATCGCCCTCCTCTGGTGCATGAGGGCCGTCCAGAGTTCGTGCCTGGCCGCCATGGCCCCCGTGTGGGAATAGGCCGCCTTGGCCCCCTGCTCCGTCACGCCGCCCTTGAGCACGATGACGGGCTTTTTCGAGACGGCCCTGCCGAGGACCTCCGCGAAACGCCTGCCGCGCTTGATGTCCTCGATGTAACAGGCGATCACCTTGACCGTTTCGTCGCCGGCGAGGTACTCGAGGTAGTCGTCCACGCCCAGGTCTATCTGGTTGCCGTAGGATACGACCTTGTTGAGCTCCATGTAGCGTGCTGTCGCCATCCTCATGAAATTGTGCGTCATCCCGCCGGACTGGCCCAAGAACGCGACGTCCCCCACCCCTGAGAGGGGGGCGCGTGGTACGTCGCAGGTGATCGCCGAGGCCTGGCAGTGGATCCCGATGCAGTTCGGTCCCACGATCCTCGTGCCTCCCCTGCGGGCCGCCTCGACCATGGCTCGTTCGAGGTCGTGGTTGCCCACCTCTGAAAACCCGGAGGTGAAGAAATGGATGAACTTCACGCCCCTTCTGGCGGCCGCCTCCACGGTCTCGAGGGCCTTTTCGTACGGCACGGAGGCTATGGCGAGGTCCACCGGCTCGGGGAGGTCGTCAAGGGATGCGTAGACCTTGGCGCCGGCTATGGAATCGTACTTCGGGTTGACCGGATAGAGCCTGCCCTTGTATCCAGCCATCTGGAGGACCTGGTAGTAGGGGAGTTTCCCTCCCCCGATGTGAGGCGAGGCACCCACCACGGCGACGCTTTCCGGATGGAACAGTCGGTGCAAGTCCATTCGTTCTCTCCCTCTAAGTTGCACATTCTGTGTTATGATCAGTGTATATTACCAAAGAGAGGTTTCCGAGGCTAGCCTTTATATGCAGGCGGTCATCATGGAGAAGGCGTGCGTGACGCCGCTCGCGGGCGCTGGACGCGCCGCCCTTGAACACCGGGCCTTCCCTCTGTGGATGCACGAGGCCTCGCTCGATGACATCGAGCGCGTGTGTGCGAGGGATGGGGTTCTCCCATGGAGGGTCGAGTGTCTTTCACCCCTTGTCCATGCATGCATGGTCGTGCAAGGCGAGCCTATCCCGGCACGATCCACTTGCACATACCGTCGCGGGCGTCTAGATCATAAGGGGATGATCGGCGTGAGGAAACACTACCCGTCCATGCGTATCGCGCCGCCTTGGTCGGCTATCTACAGGCGGCTCGGCTTCAAGGCGGGCACCACCGAGCTCAGGGAAGGCGAGCGGGTACACATCGACAGGTTGATCCAGGAGGGCATCGACCTGGTCGAGCTCAAGGGGGCGTCCCTCGTGCTCGGGATCAAGGGCCTGGGGGAGGGCGGGGTGCTCCTCGAGGGCGATGTGCTCTTCCCGAGTGCGTCGCTTGCCGGCATGCTCGCCGGTTGTACAGGCGCCCTCATCATGGCTGCGACGGCAGGGAGGGGGATCGTGGAGGCCATCGAGCGCTCTTCGGCGGACGACCTGACCAGGGCCGTCGTCTACGATGCGGTGGGCAGCGAGATGGCCGATGCGGCTCTCGACTGGATAGTGTCCGCTGTCGGCCAGGACCTCGTCAGGATGGCGCTCAGGCCCACGAGGAAGAGATTCTCCTCCGGTTACGGCGATCTCGGGTTGGAGAGCCAACAGACGATATGGGAGATGCTCCGCCTCGAGGAGCTGGGAATCGGCCTCACGCCTTCGATGATGCTCGTGCCGGGAAAGAGCGTCACGGCCGTTGCAGGCGTCGTGACTTTGGCTTAGGATGCCGAAGAAAACATCCAGGGGATGACGTGAAAACCAGAGACCGTATACGGAACAGGCTGTCGAGGCGTGTGTTGATCTTGGACGGCGCGACGGGCACCGAGTTGCAGGCCCGAGGGATGCCTCCCGGCGTATCGCCCGAACTCTACTGTGCCGAGCACCCGGACATCATTCGGTCCGTCCACAAGGGATACATGCTCGCCGGGGCGGATGTCGTCTATACGTGCACCTTCGGTGCGAACAGGTACAAGCTCGCATCGTACGGTTCGGCGGACGCGAGGGAGCTGAACCGTCGCCTGGCGCTCATAGCCCGAGAGGCCTCAGGCGGAAGGGCCATGGTCGCGGGTGATATCGGCCCCACGGGGAGGCTCGTCGAGCCGTTCGGAGACCTCGCCTTCGAGGATGCGGTCGCCTGCTTCAAGGAACAGGTCCAAGGGCTCGCCCAGGGCGGGGTCGACCTCTTCGTGATAGAGACCATGATGGATATCCAGGAGGCCAGGGCCGCCCTGATCGCGGTCAAGGAGACGGTGGGGGATGCCTTCACCATCGTGACCATGACCTACGACTCATCCGGCAGGACGCTCACGGGCTCCGACTGCGTATCGGCACTCGTCACGCTCCAGTCCCTCGGTGCCGACGCGGTCGGGTGCAACTGTTCCGCAGGCCCCGCAGAGATGGTCCCCCTCGTTGCGGCCATGAGCCCCCTGGCGCGTGTGCCCATCGTCGCGAAGCCCAATGCGGGGCTCCCCAGGCTCAAAGGCGGCGTGACGACCTTCGAGATGGGCGCCCGGGAGTTCGCGCTGGCCGGCAGGGCGCTCATCGAGGCCGGCGCATCGATCATCGGGGGGTGCTGCGGAACGACACCAGGCCACATAGAAGAGCTCAGGGCCGCGGTCAAGGGCATGAGGCCCTCTTCGGGGGGAGCGCCGAGGGCCTTGCTGCTGAGCTCGCACGCAAGAACGGCAGTGCTCGGTGAAGGCAGCGAGCTCGCCGTGATCGGCGAGAGGATCAACCCCACAGGGAAGAAGGCCCTCCAGGAGGAACTCAGGCGGGGGGTCTTTTCCCTTGTCAGGGAGTATGCGAGGAGCCAGGTCGCGAAGGGGGCCAAGGTCCTGGACGTGAACGTGGGCATGCCCAACGTGAACGAGAAGGAACTGCTGCGGGAGGTCGTCAAGCAGGTCGTTCTCGCTTGCGATGCCCCGTTGTGCATCGACTCGTCGAACCCGGAGGCCTTGGGTGCGGCGCTCAGGGTGTATCCCGGCAGGGCCCTCGTCAATTCGATTTCGGGCGAGCAGGATACGCTCGACGAGAAGCTGAGGATCACTTCGTTCTACGGCGCCCCCTTCATCCTGCTGCCGGTGACCGGGACATCCCTTCCGAAAAGGGCGGCTGAGAGGCTTGCGGTCGTGCGCAAGGTGGTCGCAAGGGCCAGGGACTACGGGTTCGGAAAGGACGACATCCTCGTGGACGCACTCACCATGGCCGTCTCTGCGGATGCCCAAGCCCCCGCCCAGACCCTGGAAACCATCAGGCTGGCTCGCGAACGGCTCGGCTTGATGAGCGTGGTGGGTCTTTCGAACGTGTCCTTCGGCCTGCCCGAGAGAAAGTGGGTGAACGCGGCGTTTCTGGCCATGGCCTCGGCGAATGGCCTTTCCTGCGCGATCGCCAACCCGGAGAGCGAGGAGGTCATGAGCGTCAAGCACGCCGTAGACGTGCTCAGGGGCTCGGACCGGGACGCACACGCCTACATCGCCAAGTTCGGGGCGGTGGTCCCCGAAAAGCCCCAGCCAAGGACGCACGAGAGCCCTGCATCCCTGGTCGCCCGGGCGATCCTCGAGGGTGACCGCGAACGGATCGTGGAGCTCGTAGGCATGGCGCTGGACAAAGGGGAAGAGCCGGGCAGGCTCGTGGACGAGGTCATGATACCGGCTATCCGAGAGGTCGGCCGTCTCTACGAGAGCAAGGTCTACTTCCTCCCCCAGCTGATCGCGAGCGCCGAGGCCATGAAGCTCGCCGTCGAGCGGATCGAACCCCTTCTCGACAGGGGGGGTGCATCCGCGGCGACGAAGGGGGTCGTGGTTCTCGCGACGGTGAGGGGCGACATTCACGACATCGGCAAGAACATCGTGGGCCTCATGCTCAGGAACAACGGGTTCACCGTGGAGGACCTCGGCAAAGACGTCCCGGCGGAAAGGATAGCTGAAGCGGCCCGTGAGAAGGGCGCCCACATCGTGGGGCTCTCGGCCCTCATGACCACCACCATGGCGGGCATGGAGGACACGGTGAGATACCTGAGAAACCAGGGGCTGCGGTGCGCGGTCATGGTGGGCGGCGCCGTCGTCACCGGTGACTTCGCCCGGGCCATCGGCGCCGCTTACGCGAAGGACGGGGTCGAGGCCGTGAGGGTGGCTGAATCGATCATGGCCTCGCTCGTCAAGGGGACGGAAGGCGTCCATGGTGGATCCCGGTGACGAGGGGGCCTTACGGTACCGGCATGAGCGGGGCGACCCTGAACGCCCTGGGGCGGGAAGCGGCATTCCAGGCGGAGAAAGCACCCTCGGGGCGTCTTTTCTGTGCCGAAGACGAGCTTGACGCTCGTCGTCAAGCAGACGTCAAACGGGAGGCCCCAGAAGCGGTACACAGGATGTGAGCTATACTGTTTGTGGAGGAGCTCATCCTCGTGGCACAGGCAAGGATCCATCGGCCGACCGGCGCGACTTCGCCACGTACCCGAAAACCGGCTCTTCCCGTCCCACGAGAAAGGCCGTGCCCCATCCGAACGCCTTTGGATGACGGTGAAGGCCCTCCGGGGCCGGCTCCTCGCCGGTCCTTCCTCGTCAGCGCCTCAACAGCTCGCCGATAGCGTCTTCCGGAGACGGGCACTGGTAGCAGCCCACCTTCCCGGCCTTGTCGACCACCACGCGCATGGGCACACCCCGGACGCCGTAAAGACGCGCCACGTGGGCATCGGTATCGACGAGCACCCGGTAGGGGAGCTCGTACTTTTCCGCGAACGCGCGCACCCTGGACGTGCTCTCGTTGACGTACACGGCCAGGATCTCGAAAGGCTTGCCCCTCATGGAGGCATAGAGGTTTTTCAGCCTCGGGATGTCCCTCTTGCAGTAGGGACACCAGGTCGTGGTGAAGTACACGAGCACCACCTTTCCCCTGAAGTCCCTCAGGGAAACCGCCCTGTTCTCGATGTCCCGAAGCACGAAGATCGGTGCATAGGCGGCCTTGCTTTGAGGGGCCGGCCATGCGGGGGGCTCTGCGGCGCACGATGGATGCGCGTAAAGCACCATCAGCAGGCCCGCGAAGAGGACGGCGAGGCCGCCCGACGTGGCGACGAGGGGGGTCTTTTTCATGTGCCAGCCTCCAGTCTACATCAAAAAGATGCCTGTCTTGACGAGATAGTATTCGGCCATGGCGACGAACACGAGGCCGAAGCCTTTCTGCACGTAGACCAACCACGGCCCCGATCTGGGGATGCTCCTCAAGAGGCCCGTGAACGTGCCCAGGATGATGAGCAGGGTGCCCATTCCGAGGGAGAAGGAAAACAGCATCAGGGAGCCCAGGAGCGTGTTCTGGCGGGAGGCGACGTATCCGAGGAGCACGGTGAGGACCGGGGCGGAGCATGGGCTCATGACGAGTCCTGATGCGAGGCCGAGGAGAAGGGCCCCAGCGATGCCCCTACGTTTCGGGGAAAAGAGCTGGGCCCTCAGGAAGGAGGGGATGGGCAAGACGAAGAACTCCAGCATGGCGCATCCCATGAGGAGAAAGACGTTCGCCACCGTGAAGGTGACCCACGGGTTCGTCTGGAACGACCCGAAGAAGGAGCCCGAGAAGGCCGCGGCAAGCCCGATCGCGGTATAGACGACGGATGTTCCGAGAACGTAGGCCAGGGAGAGGATGAAGCCCGTTGCACGCCCGGCGGATTCCTGGGCGCCGATGTAGGACACGGTGACGGGGATGAGCGGGTATACGCAGGGCGTGAAGCTCACGAGCGCCCCGGCTAGGTACGCCAGAACGATCGGCGTCAGGGTCGAGGTTTTCGTTGCGAGGTCGAGGGCCTCGCTCAGGTTTTCAAGCATGGGAACCTCTCCGGCCAAGCGGCTTCGGGAGACCCGGCCGGGCGGAAAACGGCCAAGCTGTGCCGGACGATCCCTCCCGAAGCATGGGGAGCGCCCGTTGCCCAAGGTGGCTTTCTCCATGTAAGGGCATGGACCGTAGCACCTTCTAGCATACGAGCCGAGAAAGGGCAACCACACCGAAGCGCATAGCCCTTTGCCTGCAGACCTGTCCCTTGTGCCGAACCGTGGTGCGCGGCCGGCCAAGTGTGAGCCCGGGTGTGTCCGATGCCTCGGGGGCGCGGCGTGGAGGTCTTTTCGTGCGCCGTCCTTCGCCGATGGCCGCACCGCCTTTTTGGTTTGGCAACGCGATCCGTTCCGTCGCCTCGCGAAGGAAACCCTTGACAACCATCGCCAATATGGTAATAGGAATCATTCCAAAAAACAAGGGGTGTCGGATGGCCGCGGGAAGAAGCCGGATGACGAAACAGCGGGCTTTGATCCTCGAAGAGCTCAGAAAGGTCAGGACCCACCCCACGGCGGCAGACGTTTACGAGGCGGTAAGACGCTGCATGCCCCGTATAAGCCTGGGCACCGTGTACCGAAACCTCGATCTCCTCTCCAGGGAAGGCCTGGTCAGGAGGATCGACCTCGGAACGGGCAAGAAGCGGTACGACGCCTTCGTCGAAGACCACTCCCACATCAGGTGCTCCTCGTGCGGCCGGGTGGACGACGTGCCGTTGCACAGGGCCGACGGTCTGGCCGCCATGTACCACGGCGTGGAGAGAACCACGGGATATGAGGTCCAAAGCTGCGAGATCGACTTCGTGGGTCTCTGCCCGGAGTGCAGGAAGGATTCTGCTGCGGCATCCCGTGAACGGTCGTCGCGAAAGAACGATCTCGCGGGTCCGGAAAAGACACGGAAATGAAAGGAGGAATGATATGGCGACGTTGAAGGGTTCGAAGACGGAAAAGAATCTCCTTGCCTCGTTCGCAGGGGAGAGCCAGGCGCGCATGCGGTACACCTACTTTGCGAGCCAGGCCCGCAAGGACGGGTACATGCAGATAGCGGACATCTTCGAAGAGACGGCGAACCAGGAGAAGGAGCACGCCAAGAGGTTCTTCAAGTTCCTCGAGGGAGGGGAGGTCGAGATCACCGCGAGCTTCCCCGCGGGCGTGATAGGCTCCACGCTCGAGAACCTCAAGGCGGCTGCTGCGGGGGAGCACCACGAGCAGGCAGAGATGTACCCCGGGTTCGCAAGGGTGGCCAGGGAAGAGGGTTTCGAGGCCATCGCGAAGGTGTGGGAAGCGGTCTCGGTGGCGGAGCGGCAGCACGAGAAGCGCTACCGTGAGCTTGCCGAGAACATCGCCCAGGGAAGGGTCTTCAAGCGGGACAAGGCGGTGGTCTGGAGATGCAGAAACTGCGGGTACCTCCACGAGGGGACAGAGGCTCCGGCATCGTGCCCTGCGTGTGCACACCCGCGCGACTACTTCGAGATCCTTGGCGAGAACTGGTGATGGTCTTCTTTCCGCCTATCCCCGATGACTCACCGTCATTCGGGGATGGGCGTTCATCGAAGGGGGAGCACATGTGCAAGATAGCGGCGCTCGCGTTCTCTCTGCTCTTCGCCCTGGTGCAGCCGTGTTTCGGCGCCACCCCCGACGGCACCGCCGTAGAGACCGTGACGCTCGCGGTCCCGGCCGACGCCGCCGAGCGGTTGTATCTGGGCATCAAGGCGACAGCCGGGAGGTTCGCTCTCTCGGATATCGCAGGCGATATCTTGATCGTGGAGATCTTCAGCATGTACTGTCCGCACTGCCAGCGCCACGCCCCGAAGGCCAACGAGCTCTTCGCGATCATCGAGGCCGACGGCAAACTCAAGGGCAGGGTGAAACTCATCGGCATAGGCGTGGGGAATTCAGCCTACGAGGTCGGGTTCTTCAAGAAGAAGTACAAGATCCCCTTCCCCCTCTTCGATGACACCGGGTCCGTTCTCCTCGGCAGGCTCGAGGGTATAAGGACCCCGACGTTCTTCGCGTTCAAGAAGACCGGGGGAAGGTTCAAGGCGTTTTTCGTGGAACAGGGGCCCCACGACGATCCCAGGGGGTTCCTGGACAGGGTGCTCATGGCACTGCCGAAGTGACAGCGAGGTGCGTCTCGATGAAGATGAAGAGGTACGTGTTTCCCTTGTCGATCGTATGCATGCTCATGGCCGGGGCCGGTGCGCCGTCGCCTTTGTCCTCCGCGGGTCTCTCCCGGGAAGAGATCTACCAGGTCGGGAAGCTCAAGCCCATAGACAGCGTCCTCAAGGTCAAGGTCGGGGACGTGGCGCCGGATTTCAGCCTCAGGTCGGTGGACGGGAAGACCGTTTCGCTCAGAGACTATCGGGGCAAGAAGAACGTGATGATATCCTTCGTGCCGGCCGCCTGGACCCCCGTGTGCTCTGACCAGTGGCCGGGGTACAACCTGGCCCGCGAGGAGTTCGAGGCCATGGATGCGGTCGTGATCGGGATCTCCGTGGACAACGTCCCCACCCTGTACGCGTGGACCAAGAGCATGGGCGGCCTGTGGTTCCCCGTGCTCTCTGACTTCTGGCCACACGGCAAGACAGCCGATGTCTACGGGGTGCTCAGGTCGGACGGGACGGCGGAGAGGGCGATCTTCATCGTGGACAAGACTGGCGTCATCCGCGCCCTCGACGTTCACGACATCAACGAGAGGCCGCCTCTCGAATGGATCATGACCGAGCTCGAGCGGCTGAAAGATTGACGCCTTGGCCCTTCTCTCCGGGCGCAGGCGGCCTGCCAAGCGCAGCATGACGCCTGCCGGCCCGGGCGCGGGGAAGGCTTCGCCGGGGACGACCCCCGGTGGCATCCCTGCTCATGATGGCCCGCACCGGCAAAGGCCTGGGTTTCTTTTCGCACGGAGCCCTGTCTCGGTCTTCGCTGGTCTTTACTGGCACAGGACATCCACGGGGCAAGAGAGCGCCTTTGTGCCGCCGTGACGGCCTTCAAACGCTCGTCGATGACGGGGGAGGCCTCGTTCGTCAGGCCGATTACCGGAGCCGGGTGATTCCCCCGTTTCCTAGATCCACTTCAGGATCCCCGCGAAGACCACGAGCGATGCTGCGTTTATCGCGAACAACGTCCCGATGAACAGCTTCTGCGTCCTCGGTTTCCAGTCGTACGCGTAGAACGCGGCGAGGAAGAACGGTATGTAGACCGTGACGAACACCGGGAAAGCCCCCCAGAACGGCCAGACCCACACGAAGGTCGGGGTCTTGACCAGGAAGATCTCGAATACCGAGTAGAAGGCGGCGTTCGCGACGGCGAACAACAGCCTGTTGTTGATCCCCAGGACCTTCATCCCGGGGTCTTCGGGCAAAAGCTTGCTCAGGATGAGCCCTGAGACGGCGAACATGAGGCTGATCTCGATGCCCACGCCGACGAGGATGAGGAAGGCGGTGCCCGTGGGCACGGTCCAGAGGGCATGGCCGGAGAAGTGCTGTATCAGGGCGTTTCCTATCTCCACGAACCAGTGGACCATGTACAGGGACAGGCCTGCCGCTATCCCCCTGTAATTCTTCTTGGAGTATTCGTTGACGTAGACATACAGGGTCAGGGCGAGAAGGGTTATCACGTACCACTGGAACGGGTTGCCGGAACGCAGGATGGACAGGGCCATGGCGGTCGCCTCGGGGTGGTTCATGGGTTCCTCCTCGGTGTATTGTGTCTATCGAACGCTGGTCGCCAGCGATTCGCTCCCCACACATGAAGGCAGGTCACCCGATGCGGCGCAGACCCTCTCGGTAGCGCCCTGCGAGGTCGCGGTAGAGCTTCTTGCCTGCGATCATCACCTCGCGGTGGACCTGTGTGACCTCCCCCTTCTCCACGGCCGGCACGCCGGCATACAGCTTGCCGGGGGGAACGACCTGGTTTTTCTTGACCAGCGAGTGTTCTGCCACGATGGCCCATTCGCCCACCCGGGCGTTGTCCCCCAGCGTGGAGTTCATGCCTATGACCGCGTAGTCGCCCACCGATGCGCCGTGTATCATGGCCAGGTGCCCGATGGTCACGAACGAACCGATCGTGACCATCGCCGGCGTGTGAACGACCACGCCGTCCTCGATGGCCGTGTCGTCGCCGATCACGATGGACCCGAAGTCGCCGCGGATCACCGCGCACGGGCCTATCCAGCATCTTTCGCCTATGGTGACGTCGCCTATGATCTCGGCGCTCGGCGCCACCCACGTGTCCGCGCCGATGAGCGGCGCCTTGTCTCCAAGGGCATACAGAGGCATAACGTCCCCCCTCCCCCTTTCGTCGACGTGCCGTATCGCTTGAACCCCGCGTCCCCCAAGCCCGCGTGGAACCGTGCCGTCATCCATGGCCGCATGGGGGAACCCTGAAGGCTCGACGGTACCCACGCCCGGTTTTCGCCTAGCGGGCGCCCCCTCCTGTTGTCCAGTGCACGCTCATCTTACCATGAAAGCCCCGGCTCTCAAACGAGACAACCGAAGCGGGCGACAAAACGGGTCACATGCCGGGCACGCGCCCGGTTCCTGCCGTGACGAGAGGCCGGCAGCCGAGGATATGCACCGTGGGGCACAGGGAGAAGGTCTTCGTCCTGGGAAAGGGGCGCGATCCTCGTGACGGTGCCCCCTGGGTGGAGAGGCCCTCGGAGCGCGAAAACCGCCTCGTGGGCGTTTTCGACGGCTAGGATCGAGACCCCCTGTGAACCGGCGCCCTGCACAGAAACGCCGTACCCCTGCTCAAGCCCTTGGGAGAAATGTCGATAAACAAGGAAGCACCGCTGATATGCCATGTTCTCTTCCGGGGGCACCCCCAGCTCCAAAGGCGGAGATGAAGGAGAGGCGGAACGTTTCATGCAGTCGTGTGATGTTTCGGGAGGCGGCTTCGAACAGGGCTGTGACGTCGGCAGGACGACGCTGGCGCCCCTGAAGAGGAAGAGACTCCTCAGGACGCACGTCCTCGGGGCGATGGTGAGGACCGGCGCGTGCGCCCTCATATGGGTCCTCTGCCTGGCCGCCCTCTTCAAGGGCGCCGTCGGCCCGGGGTCGTTCGTCGGTGCGAGCGCATCGCTGCTCTTCGTCGTCCTCATGAACGTGCCGATGCTCCTTGTCCTCAGGTTCACCTCGTCGAAGGGATGGTTCGAGTTCTTTTCCTTCTGCGTCAACGTGCTCGAGACGTTCGGGTACACGGCGTTCATCTACTTCGTCGGCGGGTTCAGGTCCACGTACCTGACCCCGATCTACGCCGCCATGATCTTCTACGTGGGGGTCATGGCGCCCATGAGGTATCCGCTCGTCCTCGCGGGCGTAAGCTCCGGCATGTTCTCGGTCATGGTCTACCTGGAGCACTTCGGTTACCTTCCCCACCAGAACGTGTTCATCCGCTATGCGTACACCTGGGACATGATCGTGTTCGTGCTCTTCATCCTGACGGCGGTCCTCTTCCTCATCGCCTGCATGGCCGCCTACACCTCGGTGGTCTTGAACGAGGCGAAGAAAAACCTCAAGAAGAAGAACCTCGCCCTCGAGAAGGTCAACGCCATGCTCTCGGAAGAGATACACGAGAGGATCAAGGCCGAGGCATTGCTCAGGGCGAGCGAGGAGAAGCTCAAGGACATATTCGACAACGTCCCGGACGCCCTGTTCACCCACGACCTTCAAGGACGCTTCTCCGACATGAACCCTTGTTTCAGGGAGATGATCGGCCTCGATCAAGGCGCCCCCCTCCCCGGTGACCTGAGCATACGGGATCTTGTCCCGGGGAGGTTCTGGCCCGCCGTCGACGCATACCTCGAGGACATCGTCAGGAAGGGCAGGTGCGAGGGGGTGATGAGCATCGTGGGCATGGACGGGAAAAAACGTATCCTGGAGTTCAAGAACACGCTCATGAAAGACGGCTGCGGAAGGCCCGTGGGCGTGAGGGGGTGCGCCAGGGACATCACCGAGAGGACGAGGGCAGAAAAGGAGCGCGCCAAGCTCCAGGAACGGTTGCAGAGGGCGCAGAAGATGGAGGCCATCGGCCTTCTGGCGGGCGGCGTGGCCCATGACCTCAACAACATCCTCTCGGGCCTGGTGAGCTATCCCGAGCTCCTCCTCATGGAGCTCCCCGAGGGGAGCCCGCTCGAAAAGCCCCTGCTCACCATCAAGCAGTCCGGCGAGAAGGCGGCATCCATCGTGCAGGATCTCCTCACCATGGCGAGGCGCGGGGTGAGGGTCTCCGAGCGTCTGAACATCAACAACGTCGTCAGGGACTACCTGGCAAGCCTTGACCACGAGAGGCTCGCGAAGGAGCATCCAGGGGTGAGGCTGGAGGTGGAGTTGGCCCCGGACGTGGTGGACATCGAGGGCTCGCCTATCCATATCTTCAAGACCGTCATGAACCTCGTCTCCAATGCCTTCGAGTCGATCGAAAAAGAGGGTGTCGTTCGCATCTCCACCTTCAACAGGACGCTTCGCAGGCCGCTCGTGGGCCACGACAAGATCGGGGAGGGAACGTACGCGGTGCTCGTCGTTGCGGACACCGGGGTGGGCATGACCGAGCAGGACAAGCAGCACATCTTCGAGCCGTTCTACACGAGGAAGGTCATGGGAAGGAGCGGGACCGGCCTCGGCATGGCCGTGGTGTGGGGGGCGGTCAAGGATCACAACGGACACCTGGAGCTCGAGAGCGAGCCCGGCAAGGGGACGGTCTTCACCCTCTCCTTCCCCGAGTGCCCGGTTTCCCGTGAGGGGGAAGGCTCCACCGTCAGCCACGGGTGCCGGCACGATGACGTCGAGGGCGAGGGGAGCGCGGCATGGGAAGTGTCCTCGGAAGGGCCGCGGCCGAGGATCCTCGTGGTCGACGACATGGAGGAGCAGCGGGAGCTCGCCCGCATGATCCTTCAACGACTGGGATACGAAGTCGAGACCGCCTCCAGCGGGGAAGAGGCGCTCGACCTCGTGAAGGACTCACCCCCGGACCTCGTCCTGTTGGACATGATCATGGGCGACGGCATGGACGGGCTCGAGACCTACCGGAGGATACGCGAGGTGAGACCGGGCCAGAAGGTGATCATCATGAGCGGGTTCTGCGAGCAGGACAGCGTCAGGGAGGCGCTCGCCATCGGGGCGACTGGCTTCGTGCGGAAACCGTATCTCGCAAAGGATATCGCCCCCGTCTTGAAAAGGGCCATCTCGAATCTCGCCGCCTGAGCTCCCATGGGGCCCCCGATGGCGACCGGCCGGGCTCGAGGAGGGTTCCAGGGGGCGAGAGGATCAGCCGAGGTTCCTGCCGGCCATCGCCTTCCTCATCTCGTCGATGAGAGCCGGAAGGAAGGTCTTGAGGTCTTCCACCACGTGGATGTGGGCGACGTTGAAGATCGGTGCCTGGTCGTCGATATTGACGGCTATCACGGTCTGTGCGCCCCTGATGCCGGCTGTATGCTGGACGGCCCCCGAGATCCCGCACGCGATGTACAGCCTCGGGGAGACGCTCATGCCCGTGGTCCCAATCTGGCGCGAGTAGTCGAGCCACCCGAGGTCGCACGCCCCACGCGAAGCCCCCACGGCCGAGCGCGGGAACAGGGATGCGAGTTCCTCGACGAGGTGCAGGTTTTCTTTGCCGCCCAGACCCCTGCCTGCAGACACGATCACCTCCGCCTCCGGAAGCGGGCTCGTGCTGACGGCCGGTTCCAAGATCCCGACGAGTCGAGCGCGATCGTCCGCGGGGGGCGCCTCGTGGACGAGCACCCTTCCCCTGGATGGGTGCTCGAGGGCGACGTGCCTCCTCGGCGACGTGAAGACGGTGCACACCACGCGATCGCGCGCCGGTTGGGTGTGCTCGACGAAACGGCCGCCGTACACCTGCCGGGTGAACCTCCACCCGCTTGCTGCGACCACGCCCGTGAGGATCTCCGCGTCGAGGAGGAGCGCGATCATGGGCGCCAGTTCGAGCCCGAAGAACCTTTGCGCCAGGAACACGGCAGACGGCCGCCCTTCGCCGATGATGGCCGCGATCTTCTCCGCCAGGGCGCGCCCAGGCGGGCACAGGTCGTCTCCGGACCTCAAGAGGTGGACGGTGGACCCGGTGAGGCCGGCAAGCTCATGCGCCGCGTCATCGCCCTTGCAAGAGGGCAGGAAGCACGCATCGGGCATGCGGCCGTACGCGGAATGCACGAAGGAAGCGAGGTCCATCGTTTCCTCGGTGAGCCTTCCGCCGAGGGTCTCTCCCACGATGTACACGCGCATGTCCATGAGGGTCTCCTAGGGGATGAGGGCCTTCTCGCGAAGGATGTCGACGAGAGCCCTGGCCTTCTCGAGGGATGTCCCCTTGAGGACGATGCCCTGCCTGCTGCTCGCGGGCTTGGCGACCTTCGGTGCATTCCCGATCCGTTGGTGCGGCACCAGTTCGTCCAAGGGGATCGTCTCCGGAGACATGGTCCTGGCGCGCAGGACGTCCGAGAGCCTGGGGTAGCGGGGTTGGTTGATCCCGGTCTGGATGGTGAGCACGGCGGGCAGGGCGATCTCGCGCAGAGCGCGGTACCCGTGCTCGATCTCGCTCGTGACCCGCACCTTCCCTCCCGGGGAAAGCGTCTCGATCGCGACGACCGAGGTCGCGCAGGGCCATCCGAGGTACGCCCCCACGAGCTGGCCGGTGACACCCGCCATGTCGTCCTCTGCCATGACGCCTGCGAGAACGAGGTCGAAGCCCCCCCTGGATACGCATGCAGCAAGGGCCCGGGCCGTTGTCGAGGGATCGGGCTGCCCATCGTCGCCGACCGTCACGTGCACGCACCCGGTCGCCCCCATCTCGAGGGCCCGCCTGACGACAGAGGCGGCCCTTGGCGGGCCGACGGTCACTGCGTGGATCTCGACGTCCTCGCCGAGGCGCTCCTTGAGGAGGAGCGCCTCTTCCAGGGCATGTTCGTCCGCCCTGTTCATCCTGAAGACGCTCTTTGGGGCGAAGGTGAGCCTGCCCGCTGCCTCGTCGAGGCTCACGGTGTCGTGGGCGTCGACCACCTGCTTTATGCACACGAGAACCTTCATGCTCTATCTCCGCTCGCACTCTACCATACCTCAAGGCGCAGGATGCAGGCAAGCAAAAAACGAACGTTCGTTATATTTAGCCTTGACAGGCATCCCTTTCCAGGGTAGGATCGGTCCATGAGCATGATATACCTCTTCAGGCATGGGCAGGCCTCCTTCGGGGACGACGATTACGACGTCCTTTCTCCGAGGGGGCTTGCGCAGGCCAGGATCCTCGCGGGGATCCTCTACGACAAGGGCTTCATGCCGGTTGCCGTGTACTCCGGGACCATGAGGCGGCAGGTGTCCACCGCCCAGGAGGTCCTGAGGTTCTTCAAGGACAGCGACAGGCCGCTGCCGGGCCTGGTGACGATGCCGGAGTTCGACGAGTACGACACCGCAGCCATCGTGACCGCCCTGTTCCCGGCCATGGCGGCGGAGGACCCCTCTCTCGAGGCGGATCTGCCGAGGATGTACGAGAGCAAGGCCGCGTTCAAGCGGATATTCGAGGCGGCCATGCTCAGGTGGGTGTCCCTGGGCGCCCATGTCGACGGCGTGGAATCGTGGGAGGGGCTCAAGAGCCGTGTCATGCGGGGGGTGGACTCCATAAGACGGCGTCACGGCAGGGGGAGCACCGTGGCGGTCTTCACCTCGGGCGGGGTGATCGCCGCATGCCTGGCCGCGGTGCTGGGAATCCCGGGGGAGACCGCCATGCGACTGAACTGGCAGATCGTCAACACCTCGGTCACGAGGCTCATGTACAACGAGGAGAGGGTAACCCTGGCCGGGTTCAACGACATCTCCCACCTCGAGCTCGCCCGGGACGAATCGCTCCTCACCTATAGGTGAGGGGCCTTCACAAACGAAAGGAGACAGCCATGGATTTCTCGGTTTCCGAAAGGGTGCAGGCCATCACATCCCTGATCGACGAGTTCGTCGACAAGGAGCTGATCCCCCTCGAGAGGGAGTTTCTCCACAAGAGTTGCCGCGAGATGCTGCCGGTGCTCGAGAAGAAGCGGGACATGGTTCGCAAGATGGAGCTCTGGGCGCCGAACCACCCCAAGGAATACGGCGGCATGGGGCTCGGCCTCGTGGATCACGCCTTCGTCTCCGAGTGCCTGGGAAGGACCCCCATCGGTCACTACGTCTTCAACTGCCAGGCCCCGGATGCGGGGAACATAGAGATCCTCCACCTCCACGGCACCCCCGAGCAGAAGGAACGCTACCTGAGGCCCCTCGTGGAGGGGAAGATCAGGAGCTGCTTCTCCATGACCGAGGTGGAGATGCCCGGGTCCAACCCGGTCATGATGGATACCACCGCGGTCAAGGACGGCGACGATTACGTGATCAACGGGCAGAAGTGGTACTCCACGGCAGCCGACGGTGCTGCCTTCTCCATCGTCATGGCCGTCACGAACCCGGAGGCCCCGCCGTATTTGAGGGCGAGCATGATCATCGTGCCCACCGACACCAAGGGGTTCAACCTCGTGAGGAACATCCCGGTCATGGGGCACACGGGCGACGATTACGCATCTCACGGCGAGGTGCTCTTCCAGTCCTGCCGGGTGCCGCAGAAGAACCTGCTGGGTCCCGAGGGGCACGGGTTCGTCATCGCGCAGGAACGGCTGGGCCCGGGCAGGATCCACCACTGCATGCGATGGATCGGGATCTGCAACCGCGCCTTCGACCTCATGTGCTCGAGGGCCTCCAGCCGCATCATCCAGCCCGACGGCAGGACCCTGGCGACCAAGCAGATCATCCAGGCGTGGATAGCCGAGTGCGCGGCGAACATCCAGGCCGCCCGCCTCATGACGCTGAATGCGGCGTGGAAGATCGAGACCATGGGCGCAAAGGCGGCCAGGTACGACATCTCGTTCATCAAGTTCTTCGTGGCGAACGTGATGCAGGAAGTCATAGACAAGGCGCTCCAGGTCCACGGAGGCCTCGGCATGACCGACGACACCATCATCGCCTACTTCTACCGCCATGAGCGGGCGGCGCGCATCTACGACGGCGCGGACGAGGTGCACAAGATGGCGGTGGCCAAGAGGATCCTGAGGGACTACGAAGGCAGGACGGTTCGTTAGTCATGGCCAAGGGCGAACTCTCGTTCGAGGAATTCAGGCGCATGGTCTCCCTCTCCATGGAGAACATGTGCAGGGATCTCTACCTCGGCAACCGCGCGAGCATCAAGATAAAGAAGGAACCGGTCGCGGTGGGAAACCTCATGAAGATCCTGGACGCCGCGCTCACCCTCAGCAACAAGAAGGGCTTCTCCGCCATGAGCCTGAGGGAGTTGAGCAGCCAGAGCGGTCTCAGCATGGGGGCTCTCTACACGTACTTCTCGAGCAAGGAAGACCTCCTTCACATGATCCAGCGCGAGAGCGCGGTCGTGTTCGACGTCCTCACCGCTCAGCTCGAGGGGGTACGAGACCCGCAAGCCAGGCTCAGGAGGGCCATACGCACCCACCTCTTCCTGAGCGAGATCTTGAGGCCGTGGTTCTACTTCTCCTACATGGAGGCCAAGAACCTCTCGAAGCAGGAACAGAAGAAGGCCATCGAGGCGGAGCTCCTCACCGAGAAGCTCTTCGTGGACATCGTGCGCGAAGGCCAGGACGTAGGCGTCTTCAGAGACTGCGACGCAGAGCTCGTGGCCGCGGTCACGAAGGCCATGCTCCAGGACTGGTATCTCAAGAGGTGGAAGTACGCGAGGAGGAAGACGACGGTGGAGAGGTACGCCGAGTTCGTGACGGATGTCGTCGAGGGGTACCTCGGGTGCGGGCGACGGGGAGAAAAAAAGAGCTGAAGGGGTGATCACATGATCGACACGCCGACCAAGGTGCGACAGGGAGAGGAGCTCGATCTCAAGGCCGTCGAGGCCTTCCTCAAGGACTCGATCCCGGGTCTTCATGGCGAACTCGTGGTGGAGCAGTTCCCGAGCGGGTACTCGAACCTGACGTACCTCATACGGGTCGGGGAGAGGGAGCTCGTGCTCAGGAGGCCGCCGTTCGGCCGCAAGGCGAAGACGGCCCACGACATGGGCAGGGAATACCGCATCCTCAAGGCGCTGAACCCGGTGTTCCCCTACTGCCCGAGACCGCTCGTCTACACCGAGGATCCGTCGGTTATGGGGTGCCCCTTCTACGTGATGGACAGGATCAGGGGGATCATCCTGAGGAAGAATCTCCCCGAGGGTCTCGAGCTCTCCCCCGGCCAGGTGCGCACGCTGTGCGAGAACCTCCTGGACGTGCAGCTCGAGCTTCACGCCGTGGACTACAAGGCCATAGGCCTGGAAGGCTTCGGCAGGCCCGAGGGATACGTGAGGCGCCAGGTGGAGGGCTGGTCGGAGCGGTTCAGGGCGGCGTGGACCCCGGACGCACCGACCTTCGACGGCGTCATGCAGTGGCTCCATGACAGGATGCCGCCCGACTCTCAGAGGCCTGCGCTCATCCACAACGACTACAAGTTCGACAACGTCGTCCTTGACCCGAAAGACCCCCTGAGGATCATCGGTGTCTTGGACTGGGAGATGGCCACCATCGGCGATCCGCTCATGGACCTCGGGAGTTCGCTCGGCTACTGGGTGCAGGCGGACGACCCCGAGGATTTCCAGGCCGCCCGCATGATGCCCACGAACCTGCCGGGTGCGCTCACGCGCAAGGAGATGGTGGAGAGGTATGCCGAGAAGGCGGGGATCACCATCGACAACTTCGACTTCTACCTCTGTTTCGGGCTCTTCCGCCTGGCGGTCATAGCCCAGCAGATCTACTACCGCTACTACCACGGACAGACCAAGGACGAGCGTTTCAAGCTCCTGATCTTCGCCATCCACATCCTCGAGAAGGCTTCCAAGAGGGCGATGGAGGAGGGTTGGGGGTGAAGGTCGGCGCCGGGCGCAAGGGGTTCCCCTCCATGCCGCGGCGAACAAGCGAGGAGGGCCGGCGCTCTTTGGGGCCCAGGCGGTGGACGCCGCGGGCCGGCCGATGGATGCCCTTTACGGGATTGACCGGCCGTGTCCTGTTCGGGACCGGGCGAGACGGGCACACTACGTGAACGGGAGAAGGAGACCATGGAGAAGATCGATTTCAGGCTGGACGGGAAGATCGCCCTGGTGACCGGGGCGAGCAGGGGCATCGGGGAGGCCATAGCCGTTACCCTCGCCGACTACGGGGCGCATTGTATCCTCGTGAGCCGCAAGGAAGAGGGGTTGAAGAAGGTCTCGGAGACCATAGCACAAAGGGGCGGCAAGGCCGAGGTGATGGCCTGTCACGTCGGGGATCTGCCGCAGATCGAGCGGCTCTTCGCTCGGATACAAGAGAGGCACGGAAAGCTCAACATCCTCGTCAACAACGCCGCGACCAACCCGTATTTCGGCGAGATGATCGGCGCTGACGAGGGTATCTGGAACAAGACCTTCGACGTGAACCTGAAGGGCCCGTTCTTCCTGGTCAAGCACGCCGTGCCCCTGATGACGGCATCGGGCGGGGGCTCCATCGTGAACGTGTCGTCCATCAACGGGGTCAGGCCGGCCCCGTACCAGGGCATCTATTCGATCACCAAGGCCGGCCTCATATCCATGACCCAGGCCTTCGCAAAGGAGCTCGCCGCGCGCAACATCAGGGTGAACGCCCTCCTCCCGGGGCTCGTGGAGACGCACTTCTCGAAGGCCATCCTCGAGAACGACGCGATACGGGAGTACGCCGTCAAGATGATACCCATGGGCAGGCACGCCGTGCCGAGGGAGATCGCGGGCGTGGTGCTCTACCTCGTTTCGGACGCCGCCTCGTTCACGACCGGGGCGTGCTTCGTGGTGGACGGCGGCGCGCTCGCGTGAGCGCCTTCGACGGGAAAGGAGAGACATCCATGAAGCTCGAAGAGGTGAAAAAGGTGCTCATCATAGGCGCCGGTACCATGGGGCAGCAGATAGGCCTGCAGTGCGCCATGCACGGGTACGAGACCGTGTACTACGATCTGAGCCGCCAGATCCTCGACAAGGCGATGGAAAGGGTGGCCAGGCTCGCGAGGTGGTACGAGTCGACGGGGAGGATCCCGGCGGGAGGGCTCGAGGAGGTGCTGGCAAGGATCTCCTCGAGTGCCGACCCGAAAGAGGCGGCCACGGATGTGGACTTCGTGAGCGAATCCGTGCCCGAGGACCCAGAGCTCAAGGCGAAGGTCTTCGCGCAGTTCAACGAGCTGTGTCCAGAGCGGACCGTGTTCACCACCAACACGTCGATGCTCGTCCCTTCCATGTTCGCCGAGGCCTCGGGCAGGCCGGACAGGCTCTGCGCTCTCCATTTCCACGACCTCAGGGCCACCACCGTCGTCGACGTCATGCCCCACGAGGGCACCTCGCCCGAGGTGACGGAACTCGTCAGGGCGTTCGCCAGGAGCATCGGGTGCATCGTGATCATGCTCCACAGGGAAAACAACGGCTACGTGTTCAACACCATGCTCTCGAGCCTCTTCTTCTCCGCCCTCACGCTCGCGTCCCGGGGGGTCGCCTCCGTGGAGGACATAGACAGGGCGTGGATGGGGGTGACCTACATGCCCATGGGCCCCTTCGGCATCATGGACCAGGTGGGGCTTTCCACGGTGTGGACCATCACGGACTACTGGGCGAAGAGGACGAAGGACCCCCAGGCGCAGATGAACGCCGACTTTCTCAAGCCGTACGTCGAGAGGGGAGACCTCGGCTACAAGACGGGAAAGGGGTTCTACACCTACCCGAACCCTGCCTACCAGCGCCAGGGGTTCCTCGACGGCGTAGGCTCCTAGCACGAAGGCCCGTGGAGGGCACGCAGTCTCCCACAGGGGGGATCAGGGTAGCCGCGGGCGGGAAGGGCCCGTGCCCTCCCTATCCATGAGCGGTCACCCGCGCGGCGTGGATAGGCGCCCCGGGCGTGGGCTGCCCTTGCCGGGGCGCGGTCTCCCGGTCAGGCGGACAGGCCTGGAACCCCGCCCCCCAGCTCGGTCTTGGGTGGTTGTCCCGGGGCCGGGGACGCTCACGATGGTCCCCCTCGTTCAGTGGATAGGCGGCGGGTGGATGCCCTGGCCTGAGCGGGGCGGAAGGGATTGATCGCGCCGCTGCATGAAGACGCCTGGACGTTGCGGGAAAGGACGCCCCTTCCCTGATGCGACCGCCGGGGGCGAGTCGTCCTGCGCCCGTCTCGGGATCAGGCGGGAGAGCCCCCGTCGCCTGCGGCGAGGCAGTTCTTGAGAGACAAGCCCAGGTTCTCGATGGTGTAGGGTTTCTTGAGGTAGCCGCTCGCGCCGAGCCGTATCGCCTCCCTCACCCGCTCGTTCTCCGCGTACCCGCTCGCGATGAGGGCCTTCTGGCCGGGGTTGATCTCGAGGATCCGCCGGTACGTGTCGAGGCCGTCCATGCCCGGTTCCATGATCATGTCGAGCAGCACGCAGTCCACGGCCGTCTCCCTCAGGAGACCCAGCGCCTCTTCGCCGCTGGCCGCGCTCAGCGCCGTGTACCCCAGCCTGGTGAGGATGTCGGTTGCTATCTGGCGTTGCGTGTCGAGGTCGTCCACCACGAGGATGAGCTCGCCGTTGCCTGCTATGTCCTCCTGGGACGCCCTTTCCTGGGATTCAACGGCCTCCATTCTCGTGGCCGGGAAGAAGAGCTCGAAGGACGACCCCTGTTCGGGTGTGCTCTTGACGTTGATGTACCCGCGATGGTCCTGGACGGTTCCCCACACCACGGCCATGCCGAGCCCCGTGCCGCTCCGTCCCAGGACCTTCTTCGAGTAGAACGGCTCGAAGATGCGCCTCATGTCCGCCGGATCTATCCCCACACCCGTGTCCCGGACGGTGAGGACCACGTAGTCGCCAGGGATGATGTCGTCATGGCCCTCTATCGGGCCTTCCAGGAAGGCGTTGCGCGTCGTGAGGGTCACGGTGCCCCCCTCCGGCATGGCCTCCATGGCGTTGAGGACCAGGTTCATGAGGGCCTTGCGGATGTGGATGGTTGATCCCATGACGGGCAGAAGCCCTTCTTCGAGGTCGGTGACAACCGTGACACCCTTGTGGATCCCCAGGTGCCTTTCGTGTTCGGCCGAGGAGAGGTAGTCGAGGATCTCCCTGTTGAGGTCGAGGGGCTCCATCTGCAACACCCCGCGCCTGGCCAGGGTGAGGAGATCCTGCACGATCGCCGCCGCCTTCTGGCCTGAATCTTTCATGACCTGGATCGGTTTCCTGAGGGGGCTCGAGGCCGGGAGTTCCATGAGGAGGAGGTCAGGGTAGCTCACGATGCCCGAGAGCACGTTGTTGAGGTCGTGGGCCACGCCCCCTGCCAAGAGCCCGAGGGCCTCCATCTTCTCGGAGCGTGCGAGCCTGTCGTCCAGCTCTTTCCGCGCCTTCTCGGACCTCCTGCGCTCGGCGATCTGCTCTTTGAGCTGCTCGTTGGCCGCAAGGAGCTCCCTCGTCCGTTCCCGCACCATGTCCTCGAGACGCACGTTCAGGTGCTCGAGCATCCTGTTCGCATCCTCCAGTTCCTTGGCGTACTGCTTCTGCATCTTCAGGGAATGGTCGAGCGCCTGGCGCTGCTCCAGGAGCATGACGGAAAAGTCGTTGAAGGCGCACATCACCTCGCCGATCTCGTCTTTGGAAGTGACCGAGACCTGCTCCCCGAGATTCCCGAGCTGGAGTTTCTGTATGGCCTGCCTGAGCCCGGTCATCGGGGAAAGGACCGCCCCGGTCAGGATCCTGTTCAGGACGAGGGAGAGGACCACGAGCGTCGTGACCAAGAGCGCCAGGAACGCCATACCGGTCCGTGCCCCTTCCTCCTCGAGTCCCGTGAGGTCGTAGTACATCGCGATGTATCCCACCCGCTCGCCGATGACCTCTATACGGGATGCATACTCCAGGTACGCCTCCTTCGAGATCGAGACCTCGCGCACCGAAGGCCCCCTGTTCAGGACCTTCCGTGTGCTTTGCGCCATGAGTCTCTGCACGGTCTTGCCCGTGGCCATGATGATGCGGCCTTCCAGGTCGTAGACCGCGATGTGGCAGATGCCCTTGACGGAGGTGATGGCGTCCAGGGTGGATGCCAGTGCCTCGGTGTGCCGTGCGAAGATCTCGTTGGCGAGTTCCTCGCGGTTCTGTTCGTAGACGGCCTCCATGAGGGTGCCTATCTCCTGGATACGCGATGCGCGGCGCTGGATCTCGAACGAGGAGAACACTACCCCGAAGAAGAGCGCCACGATGATGCACGCGGCTATGATCGAGGCGTTTATCTTGACCCTGATACTCTGTACTCTCATGGCGATCGAGACCCTGCTCATCGTCTTTTCGGAAGGGCAGACGCGAGAGTTGAGGTCTCGTGCATCGGCCCGTGCACGCCTGGGCGGCCCCGACGTCGTGTTCCGGATGGCGACCCCTTGATGGGACTGCGCCCGTGTCAAAGGGGTTTCCTTGCATGTCGTGACGGGAAAGGGTGACCGGGGTTACACCCGGGCACAGACGGAGAGGACCCTTGCCTCGGTGTGCGCCACGTGGTGTTGCGGGAAAAGGCAAGCGAGGCGCAGGGGATCCTTGCCTCCCCTCTCGGAGGCGAGGACCGGCAGGGAGCGTCCAGGGGTCTCCTCGGCGGGGACACTGCGAGGTCGGCCGCCGTTTCGTCAGCAACCTCGTCGCGTCCCGGTGTTCCCCGCTGAGTGGGCGCTCGGGCCTCAGGGCGGGGAAAAGGCCTTGTGGAACCTCCAGGAGCCGCCCTGTGAGCGCATGATGCTCGCTTCCTTCCCGACAGGGGTCCTGTCCGGCCCCATGGTTATGTCGCCCGTGGCCCCGTGAAAGCCGCGCGTCGTTGCCAGGGCTTCCCTGATCGCGGCTCCATCGAGGGACCGAGCCCTCCTGGCCGCGTCTGCAAAGAGCATGATCGCGTCGTAGGTGAGCGGTACGCGGATGTTGTCGACGCGGAAGGCGCCGAACCTCTTGCGGTATGCCTCCTTGAACCTCTCGTTCGCCTTGAACGGTACGTCCTTGTGCCAGTGGGTGGTGCTGTAGGCGTTCTCAATCGTCCCCCCTGCATACGGGAAGATTTCCTGGTCCCATCCGTCAGCCCCGAGGAAAACCGCCTTGACGCCCATGGCCTGGGCCTGCCCGATGAAGAGGCCGCTGTCCCGAGCGTACCCCGGGTTGTAGACCACATCCGGGGACAGATCCCTCACCCTGGCGAGGATCTCCTTGAAATCCGTGGCGTTGCCCGTGTAGGAGCCCTCCCACAGGATCGATCCTCCGAGCTCCCTGAACCTGTCGACGAACACCCGGGCCAAGGTCATGCTGTAGTCTTCGTTGCAGTTGAAGATCACGACGGCGCTCTTCGCCTTGAGCTCGCGGGAGGCGAAGCCGGCCATGACCGCGCCCTGGAACGAGTCCACGAAACATACCCTGAAGGCGTACGGCGAGCCTTTCGTGACCTCGGGGTTGGTGGATGCCGGGCTGATCATCGGTATGCTCGCCCTGTCCGCCACCGGGACCATGGCCAGGGAATGGGAACTCCTGAACGCACCGATGATGCACGAGGCACCCGAGGAGACGGCCTTCTGTGCCGCCGACTTCGCGCCTATGGGCGTGCTTGCCGAGTCGAACACCAAGAGCTCCACTGTCCTCCCCTTGATCCCCCCGGAGGTGTTTATCAGGTCGACGGCGAGCCTGGCCGCATCGAGCACAGGCGCTTCCTCCCGGGTGGCCAAACCGGTTTTGGCCATCACGAGGCCGACCTTCAGGGGGCGGTTTTCCCCCGGAAGCTCGGCCGGGCTCAGGCAGGACAGGATGACCGCGACGACAACGAGCCTCAACGGCAAGCGTGTTCCCCTCATAGAGGCCTCCCCGTTCATCTCGCGTTCACGGTCGAGTGATACCTGGGGACCCCGTCTTTGATCGCCAGCATCACCACGTCCTTGACCGGATCCCTCCCCTCTGCGAACGAGATCAGGCCCGTGACCCCACGGTAGGACCTGGTCTCGGCCAAGGCTGCGAGTATCTTGGCCCTGTCGCCGGAACCTGCCCTGGTCACGGCGTCGGCCAAGAGCATGACCGCGTCGTAGGCCAGGGCCTCGGTGTCGGCAATACGCCTGCGGCCGGACCCGTAGCGCTTGATGAATTCCCGGGATGCCGGCGTGTCCTGCCGCATCCCCCAGTGGCTCGAGAAGTAGGCGTCCTGTATCGGCTTGTGCCATTTCCTGTAGAAGGCGTCGGATCCCCACCCGTCTCCGCCCAGGAATGTCGAGGTTACCCCTCTCCGAGAGAGATGCGCCGCTATGACGGCGCTCTCGTCGTAGCCCGGGATGAAGACGAGATCGGGTTTGTACCTCTTCGCGAAGGAGGCGACCCTCTCCAGCCAGGCTTCATCCAGTCCCTCCATGGTGTAGTTCCTGCGCATCGACGTGCGGTCAGGGCCGGTGAAGCCCCGGCTGAATTCCGAAGACAGGCCGATCGCGTAATCGCTCGAGACGTCCACGAGCATGAGCGCCCTGTGTGCCTTCAGATCCCGCGAGGCGAACAGCGCAAGGGCCTTGCCTTGGAGACGGTCCGTGTAGCAGACCCTGAAGATGCACTCGCCGATCGAGGTGAGCGTGTCGTTCGTCGAGACGTTGGAGACCATGGGGATGCCGCGGGCCTGCGCCACGGGCGCGGCCGCCAGGGAGTGGGAGCTCCAGTCACAGCCCACGATGGCCGCGACACCCATGGAAGCGGCCTTCTCGGCCGCGACCTTGGAGCCTATGGGAGTGCTCTTGTTGTCTATCTCCATGAGCTCGACCCGCCTGCCGATGAGCCCGCCCTTGTCGTTGATCTCCTTCACCGCCTCCCTGACCCCGGTTATGGAGTGGATGTTCGAGGCTGAGGCGACCCCCGTGTGGCTGAAGATGGCGGCGATGCGGATGGGCTCGGCGGCCTCGATCCTCACAACGCTTGACACCACAAGACACGCCGCGACGAGGGCTGTCGCCCACACCCGCCATGCGCATGCCCGGGGCTTGAACCGGAACGAGAAAGCCCCCTGCCATGGTGATGGGAGAACGGTATCGTTGTCCTGTTTCATGGGAACACCCCCCTCGCCCGCCGGGTACCCGAAGGGCGCGCGTCGTTCAGGCATGACGGCCCCTCTCAAAGAGAGATCGTCGATAGAACACCTTCCCCTTCCTCATACTATAACCTGTCAACCATTTTTTCTACCCTTGGAGGGGAATTTTCCTTACAATCCCGTCTCAGTTCATGACAGGAGCCTGCCATGCACAGGATGCTCTACGTGGTCTACGGCATCGGCGCGGACGAGGTGGGTCTCGTGGGCGCCATCACCTCGCCCATCGCATCCGTCAGGGGCAACATCGTGGACATGCACCAGGACGTCATGCACGGGTTGTTCACCATCTACATGCTCGTCGATCTCTCGGCGGCAACGGTGTCGGTCAAGGAGTTCAAGTCCATCGTCGAGCAGATCTCCGCCGGGACGGGGCTCAGGCTCTCGGTGGAACGCTACACGCCGACGGCGCGGTC